>Ga0207421_10000231_pt1 | contig 69871 bp, 68 predicted proteins | sample SodLakKL_010_SED_4_FD_187542 | JGI IMG/M metagenome (GOLD analysis project Ga0207421, IMG submission 187542) | Alkaline sediment microbial communities from Lake Tanatar, Kulunda Steppe, Russia - 8KL_010_SED (SPAdes) (version 2) | ecosystem: Environmental > Aquatic > Non-marine Saline and...
AGAATAATTTAATAAAAAATATAATTAATAATTTAAAATTTTATCTATGTTTGACGATGTTAAAAACAAAAAAAATGAAGATGTAGATGACATCTTTGCTGATACAGATACAGAATCTAATGAAAACGAAACAAGTAATTTAGAAAAAACTGAAAAAAAAGATGATTCTCTAGAAAAAAAACCAGAACCGAAACAGACCTCTGAAAAAGAGAAAGAACAAAAATCAGATGAAAAACCTCAGGAAAAATCTGAAGAGCCAGAAAAAGTAGATGTTAAGCCCCAACAAGAAGAGTCGGATCGTTCTTGGCTTAAACCAGTTATTATTGGAGCCTTAATAATTATTTTGGCGATTTCTGGTTATTTTTTATATGGGTTATTCTCTGATGAAGACGAGAATAATAATTTAGTTGTTGATTCTCCTGATTCTGAAGATGATGACTTTACTCCCAGTTCACCAGATTTAGTTGACCCTGATTTAATAATTTCAGATGAACCCGAGCCAGATCCTGAACCCGAGCCAGAGCCAGAACCCGAGCCAGAGCCAGAACCCGAGCCAGAGCCAGAACCAGAGCCTGAACCAGAAATTGAGGAGCCAAATCTTTTAGAGGTTTCCTTTGTTGATAGTGATGATGATGGTTTAAGTGATTTAGCTGAGGAATTTATTGGTACTGATCCAAATGATCCAGATACCGACGGAGATGGTTTTAGCGATTATGAAGAAATTATGAATGGCTATAATCCACTGGGACCAGGAGAGTTGCCAGAAGATTTTATCGCTACATTATATAAGGATAATGGTTTATCATTTTTCTATCCAAGAGATTGGAGAGTAGAAGAAAGTGAGACAAACACTTGGTTGTTAATTGCTCCTGATAATGCTAGTATAAAACTTGAGCGAGAAGTAAGTGATTATGAAGATGTTTTTCAGTGGTATCAAGAAGAATATGATGATTTTTCTTGGATAAGTGAAGATAGACATATTGTTAACAAAGATATGGAAAAAGCGGTTGTTAGTGCTGATGGTTCAAAAATTTATTTGCTTTCAAATGAAGCTAATTATTTATTTTCTATAAGTTTAGAAGTCGGTGATAATAATGATTTTGATCATTTTTCTGAATTAACCTTATTAGTTAACACTTTAAGTCAAAAATAAGATATTATGGCGACAAACATAAATGAAGAAATTAAAAAAGTAAGTAGTTCGCAGAAACAAAAAGAAAAAAGACTAGACGAGGAAATTAAGGTACATTCCATGCCTAAAAATTCCAGTCTTAGTGGTGTTACCTATGGAAATAAAACTAAAACCAATAAATCAAAATCCGGAGATGAACATAAAAAAACTGGTTTAATTATCATGGTTTTAGGTGGAATCATTTTACTTTCTTTAGTTTATTTAGGTTATAGATATATTATTGAACCAAGCCTACAAGAACCAAGTGATTCTAGACCGGTTGCTGTTGAACCAGAACCAGAACCCGAACCGGAACCAGAACCAGAACCTGAACCTGAGCCAGAACCAGAACCGGAACCTGAGCCAGAACCTGAACCCGAGCCGGAACCAGAGCCGGAACCAGAACCAGAACCAGAAGAACCACTTCTTCTTAGTATCTCTTTTTCTGATAGTGATGGTGACGGTTTGAGTGATTTAGCTGAAGAATTTATTGGCACTGATCCAAATGATCCAGACACTGATGGTGATGGTTATGATGATTTTACTGAATTAATGAATGGCTATAATCCACTGGGGCCAGGAGAGCTGCCAGACGATTTTATTGTCAGACCTTATGAAGGTGAAAATATTTCATTTTTCTATCCAAGAGAATGGAATTTGGAGGCAATTGAAAGTGGTTGGATGATTGAAGCACCTGATAACTCCTTAATGCAAGTTATGCAAAGAGTTAATGAAACTGGTCAAAATATATTTTCATGGTATAGTAATGAATTTTCAAAAAGTGAAGCAATACCAGGTAGAAGAGTAGTTTCAGCTGGACTGGGTCAAGGAATAATTGATGAAAATGGAGAAATGATTTATTTTTCTGTAGATAATAATAATTATGTAATAGTAGTATCTTATATTCCAGTTACTGAAGATTCAGAGCATTTTGGCCCCTTCTCTTTATTAATTGATACTCTTAAGTATGACTAAATAATTTGATTAATTTGTATAAAAAAGTCTGCTTGAAAGGCAGACTTTTTCTTTTTAATTAAAAAAGTATATTTATTCACTTTTAATTATTTTATCAACTATACCGTATTTTTTTGCTTCTTCGGCATTCATAAAATAATCACGATCACTGTCTTTTTCGATAGTAGCAAAAGTTTGACCAGTGTGCTGAGCTAGTAATTTATTCATTTTTTCTTTGGTCTTTAAGATATGCTCAGCTCTAATTTTTATATCAGAAGCTTGTCCTTCTGCTCCGCCCATTACTTGATGTATCATAATTTCACTGTTTGGAAGAGCCATTCTTTTCCCTTTAGTGCCGGCCGCAAGAAGCATAGAACCCATAGAAGCAGCTGAGCCAACACAAATAGTGGATACATCACAGTTTACATACTGCATGGTATCATATATAGCTAGTCCAGAGCTAACTGAACCTCCCGGGGAGTTGATATAAAACTTAATGTCTTGATCTTTATCATCAGCGGCTAAAAAAAGAAATTGGGCAATTATAATATTAGCCATATGATTATCCAGACTTTGACCTAAGAATATAATTCTATCTTTAAGTAATCGTGAATAAATATCATAGGCACGCTCGACGTTACCCTCTTTTTCAATAACTGTTGGTATTAACATATTTTTATTTATTAATTATTAGTCCTAAAATTATAGGATATTTTATATATTTTGAAAAGTCAAGTAAGTTAAATACTTGATTTTTAAATAATTTTGTTTTAAGATTGTAAAAAGTTTTGTTATAATCAAATTTGTATAAAAAATTATGTATAAAAATGAAAAGAAAAGCATTTTTTCTGCTAAGTATCGACCTTGGTGGATTGCTATTTTATTAATCTCCTTTATATTTCTAGCTTTTGTTTCAGCGGTTGATAATATTTACAATCGAGCAGCTGATAGTTTAGCTGAAGCTACTAATCATGTAGTTGTTTTACCAAAAGCTCCTGAGAGACCATTTATGCTTGGCCTTGATCTTCAAGGTGGTACTCAGTTAGTTTATCAAGCTGATGTCAGCGCTATTCCTGAAGGAGAAAGAAGTGCTTCTCTTGAAGGTGTAAGAGATGTAATTGAAAGTCGAGTAGATTCTACTGGAGTTAGTGAACCAATGATTCAAGTTAATCGAACTTTAGCTGGTGACTATCGAATTATTGCCGAGTTGGCAGGGATTAAAGATGTCGATGAAGCTATTAGGATTATTGGTGAAACTCCAATTTTAGAATTTAAAGAACAAGATGATGAAAAGATTGATGAGGAACTTGACAAGGCGGTTTCAGAAAGTGAAGAAGAGATTTTGACTTTAGCTAATACTGCCTCAGATGAGGCATTAGATAAAAATTCAATAACTGAAATTTATTCTAATTATCAAAATGAAGCTGAATTAAAGGAAGAGTATTGGATAAATGAAATGGAAAATCCTAATTTAAGTCAAGTGGCAAGTGAGATGGAAAGTCAAGAAATATATACAGAGCCAGTTCAACATAACAATATTTATTCTATAGTTAAATTAATAGATTCTCGTGTATCTGAGGTTGATCTTGATATAGAAGCTCAAGAGGGTTTAGAGGTAGAAAGTGAAGTTAATGAGTATTTAATTACTAGTTTAGATTTTACCCTTGATGTTTCTATGCCAGAAATTGATCCTGAAGCTGGTTGGAAAAATACTGAGTTAACTGGTAAACAATTAAGTAGGGCAATTTTACAATTCAACCCCAATGATGGTCGTCCAGAAGTTGTTTTAGAATTTGATAGTGAAGGTAGAGAATTGTTTGCTGACATTACCAGAAGAAATATTGACAAACCTGTGGCTATATTTTTAGATGGTCATCCAATTAGTGTTCCCAATGTTCATGAAGAAATTCCTGATGGACGAGCAGTTATCTCCGGACAATTTGATGTTCAGGAGGCAAGATTGTTAGTTCAACGTTTAAATACTGGTGCCTTGCCAGTGCCAATTGAATTAATTGGTCAACAAACAGTGGGAGCTAGTTTAGGAGAAAAGTCCGTTAATAATAGTTTATTTGCGGCTCTATTTGGCTTTCTTTTTGTAGCTTTTTTCATGTTACTTTATTATCGATTACCCGGTTTGGTAGCTATTGTTTCTTTAGGTATTTATGTTTTAGCGGTTTTAACAATTTTTAAAGCCTTGCCAATTTTAATCGCAAGTTTATTTATCGCCATATTGATAATCCTCTTTAGTTTAGTGTTTTCTGAATTGAAAATATTTGATGGTTTAGTATCACTAGCTTTATTTTTTGTAATTACCGCTTTTTTGATATTTTATGCAGTTAATCCAGTAACTCTAACTTTAGCTGGTATTACTGGTTTTATATTATCAATTGGTATGGCGGTTGATGCTAATATTTTAATTTTTGAAAGAATGAAGGAAGAATTAAGGGGTGGCAAACCGCTTAGTACCTCTATTGATGAGGGATTTAGAAGAGCTTGGCCATCAATTAGAGATGGAAATATTACTACAATTTTAGTATGTTTTGCTTTGATGACATTTGGCACCGGCTTGGTTAGAGGATTTGGAGCTACATTATTTATTGGTGTTTCAATTTCTATGTTTAGTAGTATTGTAATTACTAGAATTTTACTTAAAACTATTAAAGGTTCATGGTTAGAAAAAAAATCTTGGCTTTTAGGAGTTAAAAAAAGAAAAAATATTAATTAAATTTATGTTCAATTTAAATGTTATTAAATATCGTAAATTTTGGTTAAGCTTATCAGCAATCTTAGTGCTGGCTTCCATTACTTTATTATTTGTTTTTGGTTTACGTTTCGGTCTTGATTTTGTTGGTGGTAGTTTAATGGAGGTTCAACATGAGGACAAACAAGCTAGTGTAGTTCAAGTTAACCAAGCATTAGAAGATCTTGAATTGGGATCATTAACGGTTCAACCAACAGAAGATTCAGTTATAGTTCGTTTTAGTCAAACTGACGAAGAGAGTTATAAGTCAGTTAAAACTGCTTTAGCTGGACTTTCAAGTGATCTGGGAGAAATGGAGGAACTACGTTTTGAATCAGTGGGACCATCAATTGGTCAAGAGTTAAGAAATAAATCGTTTTGGCTATTTTTAGCAGTTTTAATAATCATTATTATCTATATTGCTATAGCTTTTCAAAAGGTATCAAAACCAATTTCTTCTTGGCGTTATGGTTTGGTAGCGGTTATTTCTCTGTTTCATGATTTAATTATCACTATTGGGGTTTTTGTTTTACTGGGAATATTTTTAGGCACAGAAGTTAATACTCCTTTTATTGTCGCCTTGCTTATGGTGCTTGGTTATAGTGTAAACGACACGATTGTGGTTTTTGATAGAATTAGAGAAAATTTACCTCGTTCTGAAGATAGTTTTGAAAATACAGTCAACAGTAGTGTTAATCAGACACTAGCGCGCTCAATAAATACCACCTTAACTACTTTGTTTGCTTTACTAGCAGTATATTTATTTGGTGGAGAAAGTATTTCTGATTTTGTTTTAGTTTTAATGATCGGTGTACTTTTAGGTGCTTATAGTTCAATTTTCCTTGGTAGTCCACTACTTACCATTTTTAAAGGAAAAAACAAAGAAGTTTAAATTACTTTATAGAAAAATTATGAAAAAGAGCTCATCAGAGCTCTTTTTTTGTGTTATAATTAAATTATGATAAAAACCTTAAAGACAATTATATATTGGGCACCAATTGCTTTTATTTTGATGTTTGTTTTTATTTTTCCTTTATTGTTTTCCGGTTGGTTTTTAACTTATAATGTTTTTGAATTGCAAAAGGCCGTGTATTTATGGCCGGCTACTTTAATTTTTCTTTTTTTTACATTACTAAAAATTTTAGTATTTGATATAAATATAAAAAAATACCTTAATAATTATTTTATAATAGCGATTTTTTTATTTTTATTATTTTTAATACTTCACAGCCTTTTTGTAGCTGATAATTTAAACTCAGCCATATTTGGAGACTACAATCGGCGTCAAGGTCTTTTAACTCAAGCATCTTACCTGTTTGTTTTTGTTTTAACTGTAGTTAATTTATTGTTTGTTAATAATATTAAAAGAGTAATTAAGTATTTAATGTTAAGTATTAGTTTATCCGGTTTTTTAGTGGCTATTTATGGTTTTTTACAATACATTGGTTTAGATATTTTTGTTTGGCAAGAAGCGGTTAGTGCTAGTCGAATTATTTCTACTATTGGTCAACCTAATTTTCTGGCTTCATTTTTGCTATTAACTTTGAGCACTTCTATTGCTTTAGTTTTCAAAGAGACAAGATTTTATTGGCGACTAGTTTTTTTAATAAATATCTTTTTTCATTTTTTAGCTATTTATTTAACTAGTTCAAGGGCAGCTTTTCTAGCTTTGTTTATAACTATAATTACAGTTTTGTTTGTGTTAGTTAAAAAAAGGCGATTAAAAGTAATTTTTTCTATCAGCGTAGCTTTGGCGATAGTGATAAGCTTAGGATTTTTTGCTAATCGTTTACCACAAGCATTTGATCAAGGTCCTGGCAGTTTTTTAGCCCGCGCTCAGTTTTACAAAGCTTCATCTGAGTCTATATCTGCGAAGCCAGTTTTTGGTTATGGTCTAGAGCAAACAGGAGATGAATTTGTATCACATTACAAAAGTGATTGGGCGCTTTTTTCAACTGTTAATGACTATCCCGATAGAGCTCATAATATAGTACTAGATATAATATTAAATTTTGGTTTTTTAGGAATATTGATTTATATATCATTAACCTCTTTGTTTATATATCATTTGATTTATAAAAATGAACATAAAAAAAATTGGTTTGTGATTATAGTTTTTGGACTTTTTGCTTATATTATTTCTCTATTTTTTAGTTTCTCTGCCCTAGCTACTAGTTTGTATTTCTGGGTTCTTCTAGCTTTTTTAACTGCTTATTATTTAAGTTTTAAAGACCAAGTAGCAATTCAGCAGTTAAATCTTAAAACTAAAAAAAATTTAATAAATAAAATAATTTTAATTATTTTTTTATTATTTAATCTAATATTAATTTATATAGCTATAGATAACTCAATTAGAAGCAAAAAAGCAGATAATTATTTTTTTCTTTGTCATAAATCAATGGTATATAATAATTTAGAAGATTTTAATTATTGTCTGCAAGCAGAAAATTTAAGTTATGACAGGGCCCAGAAAGATTATTATAGAGAACATATTGTTAATTATATAATTGATAATTATAAACAATTAACAAAAGAAACTGACTTTAATTTCTTAGATTATTTAAATAATTCATATTATTTATTAAATGAAGATAAATATAGTTCAAATTTTAGCCAAGCTAAGCTTGCTTGTTTTTTAGAAAAAGAAGATTATAGGGAAAAGTTTAATGATTTAGTTAAGCTTAGCCCTAAAAGACCGGCAATATATAGAGCTAAAGCTGATTGTTATTTTCGTTTAAAGGATTATGAAAAGTCAATTTTGTATTACAAAAAAGCTTTAAAACAGCTTCCAGATATTTATGATCAAAGAATTAATAGAGATCATCAAAATTCACTTAAGCATTATTCTCATTTATTGCTATTTAGTATTGGAAAAAGTCATCTTGAATTAGAAAATAATTCTGAAGCTATTGAATACTTTAGACAAGCCTATTATAATTATCCATATAATAACAAACTTAAAGAATTAATTAATAATTAATTTAAATATGTATATAATCGCTATAATTGTCTTTATTTTAGGCCTTATTTTAGGGAGTTATGTTAATTCCTTAATTTGGCGATTGGCAAATGATATATCGTTTAAAGGTAGATCACAGTGTCCTTATTGTCGGCAAAAAATTTATTTTTATGACAATATTCCCTTATTATCTTTTGTTTTTCTTAAGGGAAGGTGTAGAAATTGTAAACAAAAAATTTCTTGGCAATACCCAATAGTTGAGCTTAGTTTGGGCTTGCTTTTTGTTTTAGTATTTTTAAATATTTTTGATTTTTCAATTTTAAGTTTAGAAGATATGTGGGCTCAGCTAAAAGCTGGTGATTTTTGGTTACTTTTAAGAAATTGGTTGGCTGTGTTTTTGTTAACTATTATTTTTGTTTTTGATTGGCGATATTTACTTATCCCCGTTAATTTACTAATTATCTTTTCTCCAATTTTTTGGCTGTTAAATATTTTAAATGGCGTAACTTGGTGGTGGCCACTTCTGGCAGCAATTTTAGTAGCCGCCTTTTTTCTTTTTCAGTTCCTTATTACTAAAGGAAAAGGTTTAGGAGAAGGTGATATTTATTTGGGAGCAACTTTAGGTTTTTTATTTCCGCTTCATCAAGAATTAATTGTTGCAATTTTATTGTCATATTTTATTGGCTCAATTGTGGGTATATTATTTATAATTTTTAAAAAAAAGAAATGGCAAACAAAAATGCCCCTGGGTACATTTTTAGTAATTGGTAGTATTTTGTCTATGTTTTTTGGGAAGATTATCTGGCAATCTTATTGGAATTTTTTCCTTTAATTAGCTAAAATTTTATATAGATACAATTTTTGTAATCAAAGTGTTGTTAAGCTTGCAAAAATTTACTATAATAGAGGGAGAATTATAAATTCGTTTTTTTGTTTAATTTTTAAATTAAACAAATTTAAATAATATTTTATGAAAGAAGATTTAATTGCCGGTTTAGATGTCGGCTCAACAGCGGTTAGATTGGTGGTTGGTCATGCAAATACCGGACCAGGTAGAGATGAGCTACAAATCATTGGTGCAGTTTCATCCAATGCAGCTGGTGTTAATCGTGGGGTGGTTAATAGTATTGAGGAAGCAACTTCTTCAATTTCTGCTTGTCTTGATAAAGCCGAAAGAGTAGTTGGTGTGCCAATTTCTAAAGTTTTTGTTAGTATTAATGATCCCAATGTTAAATGTGAAAGAAGTAAAGGAGTAGTAGCAGTTTCCAAAAGTGATGGTGAAATAAATGAAAATGATGTAGCTCGAGCTATTGAAGCGGCAAAGGCATTGGCTGTACCAGTTAATTATGAAATTTTGCATATTATTCCAGTTAGTTTTGCAGTCGACAATCAACAAGATGTAAAAGATCCAATTGGTATGAGTGGAATTCGCTTAGAAGTAGAAGCATTAATTGTTCATTGTTTAAGCACACAAAAAAATAATTTAACTAAAGCAATTTATAGAACCGGTTTAGATATTGAGGATTTAATGTTAGCACCACTGGCTGCTTCAGAGGCAGTTTTAAGTCAAAAACAAAAAGATTTAGGGGTTGTTTTAATTAATATGGGTTCTAGCACTACTTCAATTGCTGTTTATGAGGAAAGAAATTTAATTCATGCCGCCGTTCTTCCTATTGGCTCTGAATATATTACCAATGATATTGCTCTTGGTTTAAGATGCCCGATTAATTTAGCGGAAAGAATAAAGTTAGAGCATGGTCATAGTGTACCTGATAATTTTGAGAAAAACGATGAAGTTGATATTAGTAATTTAGTAGCAGAAGAGGAGGTAAGTGATGACATTACAATTATTTCTCGTCGTTATGTAGCAGAAATTATTGAAGCTAGAGTAGAGGAGATATTGGAAAAAGTTGATGATGAACTGAAATATATTGAACGCTCAGGCATGTTACCAGCTGGTGCGGTTTTAACTGGCGCTGGTTCACATTTACCCGGTTTAGTAGAAACTGCAAAACAAAAATTAAGGTTGCCAGTTTCACTTGGAACTTGTAAAAATGTTAGTGCAGTAATTGAAAAAGTTCGTCATCCTGAATTTTTAAATTCTTTAGGTTTAGTAGTAGCTGGATCTAGCCAAGATGAGTCTTCTTTGTCTAAGAAAAAATTAAATATTAATTTTGATAATTTGTGGGGTAAATTAAAAGAGTTTATTAAAAAAATTAAACCTTAATTCCCAACTGCCCGATTAATTATCGGCGGTTATTTTTAAATTTATATGGCTGAAGTAAAACCAGATATTGAAACATTTGCTCGAATAAAGGTGATAGGCGTTGGCGGTGGTGGCGGTAGCGCTATCAATCGGATGGTTGATGGTGGTATCAAAGGAGTTGAGTTTGTCGCTATTAACACCGATATTCAGGCTTTACATTATAGTCGAGCTAACGAAAAAATTCATATTGGTAAAGAAACAACTAAAGGATTAGGTGCCGGTATGGATCCTGAGTTAGGTAAAAATTCGGCAGAAGAATCAAGAAATGAAATAAAAGAAGCAATTGAAGGTTGTGATATGGTTTTTGTTACTACCGGACTTGGAGGTGGTACTGGATCAGGGGCATCACCGATTGTGGCTCAAATTGCTCGCGATTTAGGAGCTTTAACCGTAGCGGTGGTGACTAAACCTTTTATGTTTGAAGGTGGACAAAGAAAAAATATTTCAGAAAGAGCTTATAGTGAATTAGCTGACAAGGTGGATACTATTATTACAATCTCAAATGATAAATTATTACAAGTAATTGATAAGCGAACCAGTTTACTAGAAGCATTTGTTGTAGCTGATGACGTTCTTCGTCAAGGTGTACAAGGAATAGCTGAGATTATTACAGTTCCTGGTATAATTAATGCTGACTTTGCGGATGTAAAGGCAGTTATGCAAAATGCTGGTTCTGCTCTTATGGGCATTGGTCAAGCTAGTGGTGAAGATAAAGCAGTTGAGGCTGCCAAATCAGCAATTAGTTCTAATTTGCTTGATATGTCAATTGAAGGCGCTCAAGGAATAGTCTTTACAGTTACTGGAGGTCCTGATTTAAGTATGAGTGAAGTTAGTGAAGCCGCTAAGGTGATAACAGCAGCCGCTGATGAGGATGCCAAAATTATATTTGGAGCTGTTATTGATGAAAAATTAAATGATGAAGTAAAAATTACGGTTGTTGCTACCGGTTTTGATGGTAAAACAAAAAGCGTAGCGGAGTCTTCTAAAACTTATACCCCCAATACTTTTATTGAAAAAGAGACCAACAAAGAAAGATCTCAAAATACTAATTTATGGGGAAAAGTAAAAACTAAAAAAGAAGATGAAGACACAAAATTAGAAAAAACTGAAGATAAACCATTTAAACCTTTAGTAGAAAAAAAACCAGAAACTAAAAAAACCGAAGAAAAAAAATCTGAAGATAAAAAAGATGACAATGAAGACCTAGATGTGCCAGCCTTTATTCGCAAAAAAATGAATTAAATTGGAATTGTTAAATATTTTAAAATAGCTACTTTTAAAAGTAGCTATTTTTGTTTGTGGATAAGTCATAAATTTTTGTAAAATTAGCTGATTTGACCACCTTTATATTGTTTGCTATACTTAATCATGAACACAATATTTAGTGGTGATTTGCTAAAAATACCACTAAATATAGTAATTATATGAAATGTCCTATTTGTTATTTTCATGATACAAAGGTGATAGATTCACGAGTAGCTTCTGATGGTTTATCTATTCGTCGGCGTCGCCAGTGTTTAAAGTGTGATTTGCGTTTTTCTACTTGTGAAGAAATGCAACTTTTAGATTTGATTATAATTAAACGAGATGGTCGCCGAGAATCATATAATCGAGAAAAGTTAGTTAAAGGTTTAAGAATATCACTGCAGAAAAGATTAGCTGATGAGGAGAAGTTTAAGAAATTAATTCATTGTATTGAGTTGGAATTACATAAATTAAGAAAAAATGAAGTAAACTCACAACAAATAGGTTTAGCTGTCATGAAACATTTAAAAAAGATAGATCAAGTTGCCTATATTCGTTATGCTTCAGTTTATGAGTCATTTAAAGATGTTAAAGAAATTAAAGAAGAATTAAATAAATTAGTTAAAACGAAAAAGGTTAAAAAATAATTACAAACACATGGGAAATAAAATTACTAAAATTAGAAAAAGATTAGGTGACATCGTTGATTTTGATGAAAAAAAGCTTGTTGTAGCAATAAATAAAGCTTTACAAGCAGTTAATGTTTCTGATAAAGACTTATCTGAAAAATTAACAAAAGAAGTAGTTAAAAGATTAAATGAAAAATTTCATCAAAACAGTATCCCTGCGGTTGAAGAAGTACAAGATATAGTTGAAGAAGTTTTAATTGAAAAAAATCAAGTAAAAGCAGCTAGATCTTATATTATTTACCGAGAACAGCATAGACAAATAAGAGATTTAAGTAAAGATACCTCTGAGGAAAAATTAATGGAAGATTATTTGGGTAAAGCAGATTGGCGATTAAAAGAAAATAGTAATATGAGTTTTTCCGTTCAAGGTTTAAATAATTATATTGCCTCGGCTATATCAGCTCGTTATTGGTTAAATAAAATTTATCCAGATTATATTAGAGAATCTCATGTGAAAGGAGATCTTCATATTCATGACTTAGGATTGCTAGCTCCATATTGTTGTGGTTGGGATTTAAAAGATTTATTGATTAAAGGTTTTGGGGGAGTACCAGAAAAAGTGCAAAGTAAGCCGCCTAAGCATTTTAGAACTGCCCTGGGTCAAGCAATTAATTTTTTCTATACTATGCAAGGAGAGGGGGCTGGTGCTCAAGCCTTTGCCAATTTTGATACTTATTTAGCCCCATTTATACGTTATGATAATTTATCTTATAGACAGATAAAACAAAACATTCAAGAATTTATCTTTAATATCAATGTACCTACAAGAGTTGGTTTTCAAACTCCATTTACTAATATTACTTTAGATGTAAAACCATCAAAAATTTTAGGAGAAGAACAAGTAATTATTGGTGGTAAGCTTATGCCTGAGAAATATAAAGACTTTCAAGAAGAAATGGATCTTTTCAATCGAGCATTTGCTGAAGTGATGTTAGAGGGAGACTCCACTGGCCGAGTTTTTGGCTTTCCGATTCCAACATATAATATTGATAAAAATTTTGAATGGGACAGAGAGTCTCTTGAGCCGGTTTGGGAAATGACGGCTAAATATGGTATTCCTTATTTTTCTAATTTTGTTAATTCAGACATGAGTCCAGATGATGCTAGGTCAATGTGTTGTCGTTTGCGTTTAGATAATCGAGAACTAAGAAAAAGAGGAGGTGGTTTATTTGGCGCTAATCCTTTAACTGGAAGTTTAGGGGTAGTTACAATTAATTTGGCCCGACTTGGTTATTTAGCTCAAAGTCATGATGACTTAAATAAAAGACTAGAGAAGTTAATGGTGATTGCTAAAGAAAGTTTAGAAATTAAAAGAAAAGTAATTGAAAAATTAACAGTTGATGGCTTATATCCTTATTCACGACATTTTCTAGAAGATATTAAAAATCGTTTTGATAATTATTGGCAAAACCATTTCAGCACTATTGGAATCAATGGTATGAATGAATGTTTACTTAATTTATTGGGTAAAGATATAACCAGTGAAGAGGGGCAGGCGCTATCTGGAGAAATTTTAGATTTCATGAGAGAAAAATTAATGGATTTTCAAAATGAGACAAATAATTTATATAATCTAGAGGCTACTCCTGGTGAAGGTTGTACCTATAGATTTGCTAAAAAAGATCAAGAATTATATCCAGATATAATTTGTGCTAATCAACAAGGAGTAGATGAAGGTGTTTCACCTTATTATACCAATTCTACACATTTACCAGTTAGTTTTACTGAAGATATGTTTTCTGCTCTTGATTTGCAAGATGACCTGCAAACTAAATATACAGGTGGAACGGTTTTACATGGTTTTTTAGGAGAGCGTTTAGAGGACGGCAAGACTGCTAAAAAATTAATACAAAAAATTGTTAGTAATTATAAGTTGCCTTATTTCACTCTAACACCAACATTTTCGATTTGTCCAAAACACGGATATATAGCCGGTGAATATCAATATTGTCCTAAATGTGATGAAGAGATTGGTTATTCTGAAGAAACTGATATTGATAAAATTAGAACATCTCAGGGTGATTTATAGAACTTGTAATTGATTAAATTTTAAATTATAATTAAATATAGGAATAGTTGTTAGAAATTTTAAAAAGTATTTAAAATTCTAATAATTACCATGCTTGTCATATGAGTCCAATTAAAACCCAAAGACAGGAGTGTATAATTTACAGCCGTGTAGTTGGCTGGTATACACCAACTAAAAATTTTAATCCTGGTAAATCTTCTGAATATCGTGATCGCAAAACATTTAAGGTTAAATAATTATCAAGTGATTAAAATTGTTAATTAGAGGGTTTTTAAAAACCTTTTGTAGATTATGTTTTTAAATTATGAAAATCGGAGGATTGGAAAAATTAAGTCTTTTAGATTATCCCGAAAATATTTCCGCAATAGTTTTTACACAGGGATGTAATTTTCGCTGTAAATTCTGCTACAACCCAATGCTTGTCTGGCCATCAGACAAAAAAAATAAAAAAGGCCTTTCTTTTATAAAAGAGAAAGACCTTTTTCTTTTTTTAAAGTCAAGACTTAATCGTTTAGATGGTGTAGTGATTTCAGGTGGTGAGCCAACTATCTATAAAGATCTTCCTGAGTTTATTAAAAAAATTAAAGATTTAGGTTTACTTATAAAACTTGATACCAATGGCACAAACCCAGAGATGTTAAATAGTTTGTGGCAAGAAAAATTAATTGATTATGTAGCTATGGATTTAAAAGCGCCCTGGGAGAAATATTTGAAGGTGGTTAATCGTAAAATAGATTGTCGTTTAATAAAAAAAAGTGTTAAACTATTAATAGATAATAAAATTCCTCATGAGTTTAGAAGCACCCTTGTTCCAACTTTACATGACAGTGAAGATATTTCTAAAATGGGACAAGCTATTAAAGGAGCAAATGCCTGGTATTTGCAAAAATTTATTCCTAGCGATAATTTATTAGATTCAGAATTTAGTAAAATTAAAGCGTTTAATGATAGAAAAATGAAGGAGTTTGCTAAAATAGGAAAAAAGTATGTCAAAAATTGCCAAGCGAGAGGTTTAAATTAATTTAATAATAAATATATGGAAAATAATGATGAGAAAAAAAATGATCTTGAGAAACTAATCAAAGAGAATTTGGCTTTAAACAAAGAAATGAAAGAGATGATTATAAAAATTCATCGCTATGTTATAATCAGAAGAATTATAGGTCTTATTAAAATTCTCTTTTTAGTTTTATTAATTTTTGCAGCTTTTATATGGTTGCCACCTTTTTTAGAAAATATTGTAGGTAAATTTAATGAAATTTATTCTAATATAACTAGTATAGGTAATTAAATATTATGAACCAAGAAGTAGCTGTATTTGCTAAAACTAATTTTCGGAACCAATACAAAAAATTTGGTATTAAAACTGAGGACCGACGTCGTCATATGTATTTTATTGGTAAAACTGGCATGGGAAAATCAACAGTTTTAGAAAATATGATTGTCAATGACATATCTGCGGGACATGGTGTGGCAGTAGTAGATCCTCATGGTGATTTGGCGGAAAAAATCATGTATTATATTCCCAAAAATAGAATAAATGATATTGTTTATTTTAACCCCTCAGATATTGATTATCCAATTGCTTTTAATGTTGTTGAACAAGTTGATCCCCATTTAAGACATTTAGTAGCATCTGGTTTAGTTGGAGTTTTTAAAAAATTATGGGCAGATTCTTGGGGTCCGCGGCTTGAGTATATTTTACGAAATGCCATTTTAGCTATTTTAGATTTTCCTGGATCTACTCTTTTAGGAGTAGTTAGAATGTTGTCAGATAAAGCTTATCGAAAAAAAGTGGTAGCAAATATTAAAGATCCAGTAGTTAAATCTTTTTGGGAAAAAGAATTTTCTTCTTATGCGGATAAATTTGCTTCTGAAGCAGTTTCTCCAATTCAAAACAAGGTCGGTCAATTTTTATCAAGTTCACTTATGAGAAATATTGTTGGTCAAGCAAAATCTAGTATTGATTTGCGAGAAATTATGGACAACGGAAAAGTTTTGGTTATGAATTTAAGTAAAGGAAGAATTGGTGAAGATAATTCCGCTCTTTTAGGGGCAATGATGATTACCAAAATTCAATTAGCGTCTATGAGTCGTGTAGAGGTTCCTGAAGAAGAAAGAAAAGATTTTTATTTATATATTGATGAATTTCAAAATTTTTCAACTGAAAGTTTTGCCAATATTTTATCTGAAGCTAGAAAATATCGCCTTAATTTAACCTTAGCTCATCAATATATTGAACAGTTAAGTGATAGTGTTAAAGCGGCTGTTTTTGGTAATATTGGTACATTAGTGACTTTTCGTGTAGGAGCAACTGATGCTGAAGAGTTAGCTAAAGAGTTTGCTCCGGTTTTCAATGAAGAAGATTTGGTTAATTTGCCTAAATATGAGATGTATTTAAAATTAATGATTGACGGAGTAGCCTCATCTCCATTTTCAGCTAAAGGTCTAGGGCCTTTAGGTGAAGAAGTAAGGACTGATAATTTTGATAAAGTAATTAAATATTCACGAGAAAAGTATGCCAGTGACAGAAAAGTTGTAGAAGATAAAATATTTCGTTGGCATCAGGCACAAACAGATGAAGTGCCTGTAAAAAAATCTGAAGTAAAGGCAGTGGATAATAAAAAAAATCTAGTAAATGATGATAAAAAACATCAATCTGAATGTGCTTCCTGTGGTGCGCTTACTTCTACTAGCTTTAAGCCTGATGGAATAAGACCAGTATTTTGTGCTAAATGTTTGCAAAAAAAGAAGGAAGAAAAAAAACAAGCTGAAGAAGCTAGAAAAAAAGCTAAAGAAAAAGAGTTACAAGAAAAGCAAAATGATAAAGATTCTATTTCCCTTAATAAATTAAAACAATTAAATCCAGTTGATTTTAAAGGTAGAGAACAAAAAAAGGATAAATCAACAAAAGAAGAGACAAAAAAAGATACAAACGAAGAAGAAAAAAACGAACAAACCAAAAAGCTTGGAGAAATAAAAGAGGGGGAAGAAATTGATTTAATGTAATTATATTTGATATTTTCAATATGTCGTTTCTTTAAGCGACTTTTTTATTAAAACGCCCCAAATTTTTTATATGTACTTATTTTTTGACACCGAAACTACTGGCCTGCCCAAAAGTTGGCAAGCGCCGGCCAGTGACACTGATAATTGGCCTCGTTTAGTTCAACTTTCTTGGGGCTGGTTTGATAATGAGGGAAGAAAATGGGATTTTTATGACAATATAATTTATCCCGATGGTTTTTTTATTCCCGAAGAGTCAACTAAAATTCACCGAATTTCTCATGAATTAGCTAAAAAAGAGGGTAAAGATTTAAAAGAAGTGATGGAATTTTTTAATCAAGAGATTAAAAAGGCTGAATATGTGGTTGCTCATAATATAAGTTTTGACGAAAAAATAGTGGGAGCGGAATATCATCGTTTAGAAATGTTAGATAACCTGGAAAAGGCAAGAAAGATTTGTACCATGAAATCAACAACTGATTTTTGTAAAATTTCCAATAATCGTGGAGGATACAAATGGCCAAATTTAAGCGAACTACATCGTAGTTTATTTGGACAAGATTTTGAGGAAGCTCACAATGCTTTAGTAGATGTTTTTGCTTGCGCTCGTTGTTTTTTTGCTTTAAAAAAACGCAATTATAAATTTTAATTATGAACTATTTAAAAATTGGTAAAGCAACTGAGCTTTCTGGTAGAAATCGAATTTTATATCGTTTTTTTGAAGTCATTCCTGGCTTATTGTCAGTTTCTACTATATTAATTTTATTATTTTTTTCTTATTTTCAACCAGTTTGGGTGGCTTTTTTTATCATCGCTTTTAATATTTATTGGCTTCTTTTGGTTATTTATTTGGCTGTTCATTTATTAACCGCTTATAATAAATTAAAAAAAAATTCTAAAGTAAACTGGAAAGAAAAATGTCAAGAATTAAAAAGTCGTGATGATTTACCCAGTGATTGTTTAGCTAAAAATAATGTTGATTGGCATAAATTATGGCAGTTAATAATACTTCCCACCTATAATGAGGATATAAATATAATTCGCTCTTCCTTAAATTCAATTTTAAAAGATAACTATCCACTGGAAAGAAAAATAGTGGTTTTAGCAATGGAAGAAAGAGCTGGTCAAATAGCTAAAGAAAGAGCTAAAATTATAGAAAATGAATTTGCCAATAAATTTGGATTCTTTAAAATTACTTTCCACCCAGGCGATATTGCTGGTGAATTAAAAGGCAAAGGATCCAATCAAGCTTGGGCGATTAAGCAGGCAAAAAGAGATATTATTGATGAGAATAATTTAGATTATAATAAAATACTAGTGAGTGTATTTGATATTGATACAGTTGTCTATAGTGGTTATTTTTTCGCTCTGTCTTATCAATTTTTAAGTGTTAGTTTACCATATAGAGCTAGTTATCAACCGGTTCCGGTTTATCACAACAATGTATGGCAAGCGCCTTTCTTTTCTCGAGTGGCAGCAGCGTCTAATACTTTTTGGCAAATGATGATGCAAGTTAGAGATGAGATGCTGGTAACTTATTCTTCTCATTCCATGACTTTTAAAGCTTTAGTTGATATAGATTTTTGGTCAACAAAGATGGTTAGTGAAGACTCTAGAATTTTTTGGCATTGCCTTCTTTTTTATAATGGTGATTATCGGGTAGTGCCACTGTATTTTCCAGTTTCAATGGATATAACTGAAGGAAAGAGTTTTTTACAAACTGCTAAAAATTTATATAAACAACAAAGACGCTGGGCTTGGGGTTCAGAAAATATTCCTTATTTGATGTTTAATACTTTAAAGAGATGGAAAAGGGTGGAAAAGAAGAAATTAATTAAACATATTTTAATTCAAATTTACGGATTTCACTCCTGGGCAACTAATGCCTTAATAATTGCGGTTATTGGTTGGATGCCGCTAATTTTAGGAGGTGATCGTTTTACAAGTACAGTTCTATCCGGTAATTTGCCAACAATTACTAGTTATTTTATGTCTTTTGCTATGGTTGGTCTTTTTACATCTTCGATAATTTCATTTTTGCTATTACCCAAAAAACCGAAAAGAGTTTCAAGATTTAGAAAATTATTTATGATTCTAGAGTGGGTATTTATCCCAGTTACTATTATTTTGTTTGGCGCTATTCCTTGTCTTGATGCTCAAATTAGATTGTTAAGGGGTAAATATATGGGGTTTTGGGTAACTCCGAAAACTAGGAGTAATAAAAATTAAGAGGTTTGGTTTTTTTGTTTTAAAATGATAAAATATAAAAGCAAAAAAATATGGCTAAAAAAGATTATCAAAAAATAAAAAGACGTCAAAATAATTCTAAAAAAACAAAATTTAGTTTTTTATTTAAACCTAAATTTTTAGCTATAGTTATTTTAATTTTTATTTTTTTTGCTTTTTTTCCTTTAGCCAAAAATTTTAGTCAAAAAAGAATGGTTGACCAAGAAATTGAAAATATTAAACAAGAAATTGAAGAATTCCAATCAAAAAATCAAGAATTAAAAGATATGATTTCTTATCTAGATTCAGATAGTGGCCAACAAGAAGTGGCTCGTTTAAATCTAGGAATGAAAGGTCCTGGAGAAGAAGTGGTTGTGGTTGAAGATTTAGATTTAAATGACAAAAAACAAGAAACTATAGTTGAAACGCAAAATAATTGGCAAAAATGGTTAAATTATTTTTTTAGTGGTTAATAATAAATAATATGAAAACAAAATTTTTAGCAATTTTTCTATTTTCTTTTTTTACTTTTTTATTTAGTTTTTCATTAGCTAGCGCTAGTAGCCAAACTATTTTTACTGAAGAAAAAATGGTAAATAGCCATCAGCAATATAGTTTTTTTGATGGTGAATTTAATATTAGTTTCAAGGAGGGTAGTTTAAATCAAGAAACTAAATTGACTGTAAAGAAGATATTATCTCCTCTTGATTGGCCTTGGAATTTTTCACTTTTAGGGGCTGTTTATGAGTTTGATTTAGAAAACAATGGAGAGCACTATAATCGCCAAATTCCAATAAACATTAAAATAGCTCACGAGCAGGATAATGGGAGTTATAAAAAAGTTTTCTTTTTAGACGGTAATAATAATCGTTGGCGAGATCTACCTTCAAAAGATATATATAAAAGAAATTTAGTTGAAACTAATGTCCATTTTTCTTATGCCCGTTTAGCAGTTTTATATAACTCAGATATTGACACTGAAGGTGAGGCTAGTTGGTATGCTTTTAAAGACGGCAACTTTGCGGCTTCACCGGATTTTCCCAGAGGTTCTATTGTCCGTGTTTTTAATATAGAAAATGATAAATATGTTGACGTAGAAATTAATGATTACGGACCTGATCGATCAATTTACCCTAATCGAATTATTGATTTAGATAAAGTGGCTTTTGAAAAAATAGCTCCCAGTGGCTCCGGTTTAATTGATGTAAGGTTAAAACCTTTACATATCAAAAGAGCCGATAATGATTTTGTCTTTACCGCTGAGCCTAGCTTACCTAATATAAGTGCTCAATCAGCGATTGTTAAATCAGAAAATGATAATAGAATAATATTTGATAAAGAGGCAGGCAAGGTTGCGCCGCTGGCAAGTTTAACTAAGCTGGTAGCCGCTAGAGTATTTTTAGATCTCGGAATTGATTTAGACAAAGAGATAGTATATTTAGACAGTGATGAAAAATATAATCATGAATATGTGGCTCCTTGGGAGTCATCTAGATTAAGAGTTAGAGAAGGTGAAGTTTTAAAAGTAAGAGATCTGCTCTATAGTACTTTAGTTGGTTCAACTAACAATACCATGGAAACTTTAGTAAGAGTTAGTGGTTTAGATAGACAAGAATTTATTGCTAGAATGAATATCTTTTCTGAAGTTTGGGGAGCAAGACAAACTAAATTTGTTGAGCCAACCGGACTTTCTAGTGATAATATGAGCTCACCACAAGATTATGCTATAATAATGAAGGAGGTATTAAAAAATCCATTACTAAAAGAAATCAGCACCACTCATATTCATTCCTTTAAAACAGTAAATACTAATCGATCATTTAGAGTTAGTAGTACCAACCAATTAATGCGCTATGGAACATTGCCAATTAATGCCGCTAAAACAGGATTTATTAATGCTTCAGGATATTGCTTATTTAGTAGTATTGAAAATGGAGATGATAATTTAATTATTATAACCTTTGACTCTGAAAATAGAGATTTAAGTTATAATGATCACAAGCGTTTAGCTAATTATGCTCTAAGACAATCACAAGAGTAATTAAAACTATGATTAAAATAAAAAACGTTTCAAGAACATATTCCAAGAAAAACAAAGTTTTAGATGACGTTAGTTTAGATATTAAAGCTGGTGAGTTTGTTTCAATTGTTGGCCAATCAGGGGCAGGTAAAACCACCTTGGTTCGAATTTTAATTGGCGAAGAAGAAGCCGATAAGGGTCAAGTAGTTATTGGTGACTGGGATATTAGCAGAATCTCTAAAAGCGATGTGCCCCATCTAAGACGACAAATTGGCGTTATTTTTCAAGACTTTAAATTATTATCAAAGAAAACCTTAGAAGAAAATGTAGCTTTTGCCCTTCAAGTGTGTGGAGCTACGCCTAGAAAAATTAATAAGGTAGTTAAAAATGTTTTAAAAATTGTTGGTTTAGAAGATAAAGCTAGGCGTTATCCTGATGAGGTTTCCGGTGGAGAAAAACAAAGAGCAGCGATTGCTAGAGCTTTAGTTCATCAACCAAGAATATTATTAGCTGATGAGCCTACTGGTAATTTAGATGCTATTAATGCTGGAGAAATTATTGATCTACTTCTTAGAATTAATAATTTTGGCACTACTGTTATTTTAGTTACTCATAATAAAGAAATAGTTAATCGTTTAAGTAAGCGTGTAATTACTATGGATAAAGGTAGAATCGTTAACGATCAAGCTAAAGGTAAATATTTATTATAATCTTATGCTTTCATTACTTCGTATTATAAAATTTAGTTTTCAAGATATTGCCAGAAATGTTTGGTTATCAATGGCTACTATTACTATTTTGCTTTTAGCCCTTCTTTCAATTAATATGCTTTTAACTGTTAGAGTTGTTAGTGATCATGCTGTAGAAGCAATCAAAGAAAGAATGGATGTAAGTTTATACTTAACAGCTAATGCTAGTGAAACTGAAATTTCCAATTTAAGACAAGAATTATCCGCCTTACCTGAGATTAAATCAATCAATTATATTTCCCGTCAATCAGCCTTGGATTCATTTAGACAGGAGAATCTAGATAATCCAGATATTATGCAAGCATTAAGGGAATTAGATACCAATCCACTTCTACCTAGTTTAGCTATTCAACCAAGGAGTATAGAAGATAGCGGTTTTTTAATTGAACAACTTGAGCGCTGGGATTCAAATATAATTGAGTCACGTGATTTCACTGACAACTCAATAATTGTAAATCGGATAAACAATATTACTCAAAGAATTAATGAAGTCGGAATGGTGATTATTTCTTTATTTATTTTTATTAGCTTACTGGTAGTTTATAATGCTATTAGAGTTTCTGTTTATACTCATCGTCAAGAAATTGAAATTATGCGCCTTGTCGGAGCCTCAAATTTCTTTATTTACATGCCCTTTATATTTTCCGCACTTATTTATACTTTAATTAGTGTATTAATTGTTATTATATTATTTTATCCATTTTTAACCTTACTACAACCTTATTTGGAAGTTTTCTTTGCTGGCTATACTTTAAATATTTTAGGTTATTTTGTGTCTAATTTCTGGTTAATATTTGGTATTCAATTTCTAGGCATTTTATTTATTAATATTATTGCTAGCTTATTGGCGATAAGGCGTTACGCAAAGATTTAGTATTGACCAATTATTTTTTATTTATTAATATATAAATGACTTACTTATTTGGTAGGTCATTTAATTATTCGGGGATCGTCTAATGGTAGGACACCTGGTTTTGGTCCAGGCAATCGGGGTTCGAATCCCTGTCCCCGAGCAATTATAAAATAGGCCAATATTGAATTGTACCCCCAAAATTGGACACGTAAGTGTCTATTTTTTTATAAATAAGTAATAAAGTTTTAATCATATCATTTTTTTAGTAAATAGTTGTCTAATTGTGTCAAAAATGATACAATTAGAGTATAAGTTAGTATAAAAATGATACAATTATGAATATAAATAAATTAAACAATAGGCAAATTAAAATTATAGAATTTGCCGAAAAAAATAAATCTTTTCAAACAAAAGATCTTTTACCTTTTATAAAAGAAGAGTTTAATGTTGAAAGATTAACTATTGTTAGAGATTTATCACTGCTTACAAAAAAATTAATATTAGTTAAAAAAGGTAAAGGACGAAATACCTCATATCAAATTTCAGATAAATATCTTTTAATAAAAGATTATGATGTAGATAAATATTTTTCTGTTCCGCACAACAAAAGAGACATAAAGCCTTTTTTTAATAAAGAAGTAATAGATTTTTTAAAAAGTGATATTTTCTCAGAAGAGGAGCTTAAAAGATTAGATAAAGTTAAAATTAAATATGATAAAATTATAAAATCATTAAAAAAAGAAAGTCCTGCTATATTTAAAAAAGAATCGGAACGTTTAATTATAGAATTATCGTGGAAATCTTCAGAAATTGAGGGCAATACATATACACTACTAGAAACAGAATCTTTAATTAAAGACCTAACTTTAGCCAAGGGTAAAGATAAAGCTGAGGCTCAAATGATTTTAAATCATAAAAAAGTTCTTGATTTAATTTTATTAAAACCAGATTATTTTCAAGAAATTACTATTGATAAAATAAAAGAAATCCATTCACTTTTAGTTGAGGGAATTGATATAAAGAAAGATTTTCGTAATTGTCCAGTTGGAATTACAGGAACGCTTTATCGTCCAACATCAAAAGAGAATGAAATTGAAAAAGCTATAAATGATTTAGTTAAAAAATCAAAGGAAATTGATAATAATGTTCATAGAGCTTTTATGTTTTTAGTGATGATTGCTTATATTCAGCCATTTGAAGATGGAAATAAAAGAACTTCTCGTATAATTGCTAATGCTATTTTACATACTAATAATATTCCAATGCTATCTTATAGAGATGTTGAGGCTACAGAATACAAAAAAGCAATTATATTATTCTATGAACAAAACAATATAAGTTATATAAAGAAAATATTTATTGAACAACTCGAATTTTCCGTAAATAATTATTTTAATTAAATTTTTTTTGTGAAGTCATGATGGGTTTATATTAAAAGTAGAGTAATAAAATTTATAGAAGATTTAAAATACCACAAAGATTGACAAAAATATAACAATTGTGCTATATTTTTTTGTTATTTAGTTCATTTACAAATCTTCAAAATCCTTAAACTATGATAATTACATTAAATGGTATTGATTATGAATTTTCAGGCAATTCAGAAATGATAGTGAAGTATTTAAATTATGAGATTGAATTAATTGAGTCTGGTTTTGATGAAAAATCCCAAAAGTTTGAAGCTGGTGGGGTTGACTCTCATCTTGGATTGCCCGGTTTTATTGAAAATCGATTTTTTAGATTTTCGGAATTGTCAGTAGCTAAAATTTTTGTTGACGGCAAAGGCAATAAAAAATTGACGGCTTATTTTGACTAGCCACTTTAACTCTCCTTTTTTAGGAGAGTTTTTATTTATAAATTTCGCTAATTTTGCTATAATATTAATATAATAATAAATATATGAAAAAGAAAAAAATATTAAATATAATAATTGGAATTTTTCTACTTTTAGCAATTCTAGTCTGGGGAGGTTATTCCATGAAAGGTTCAATTATACCTCTATTTTTCAGAGTTCAGGAGCCAGTAGATGTAGATCGAGGTGTTAAAAAGGGTGAGAAAGAGGTAGATGAGATTGATATAGAAATAATTGCTGAGGATTTAGAGGTTCCTTGGGAAATTGCGTTTTTGTCTGATGATTCTATTTTAATAAGTCAAAGAGGGGGAAGTCTTTTGCGTGTATCTAGTGGTGAAATAGAGTCAATCGCTGAGGTTAGGTCAGTTGGAGAAGGAGGTTTACTAGGCATGGCTCTTCATCCTGATTTTTCTAATAATAATTTCCTGTATTTATATATGACAACAAATGAAGATAATCGAGTTATAAGGTATAGATTGGAAAATAATGATTTAATTGAAGATAGGGTGATTATAAGTGAAATTCCTAAAGCTAAGTTTCACAATGGCGGTAGAATTGCCTTTGGACCAGATGGTTATTTATATGTAAGCACCGGTGATGCTCAAAATACTCAATTATCTCAAGACTTAAGCTCACTGGCTGGTAAAATTTTAAGACTTGATGAAAATGGTGACTATGTAGAAGATAATCCATTTGGAGATCATATTTATTCCTACGGACATCGTAACCCGCAAGGGCTAGCTTGGGATAGTGAAGATAATTTGTGGTCGACTGAGCACGGACCAACCGCTCAAGATGAGCTAAATTTAATTGAAAAAGGAAAAAATTATGGCTGGCCAACAATTAGTGGTGATGAGAAAAAAGAAGATATGGAAAGTCCAGTACTTCAATCTGGTTATGACTATACTTGGGCACCAAGTGGAATGACTTATTTCAAAGGTAGTTTGTATTTTGCCGGGCTAAGAGGTCAAGCTATATATGAAGCCAAGATTGAAGAAAAAGATGTAGTTGATTTTTTTGTTCACTTTAAAGAGGATTTTGGTAGAATTCGTAGTATTAATTTAGGTCCTGATGAAATGTTTTATATTATCACCAATAATACCGATGGTAGAGGTAGTCCAAGAGAAGGCGATGATAAATTAATTAAAATAAATCCTAGATTATTTAAATAATAAAAATATGGCAAAACAAAAAAATCTAATTATTAAAATTTTAGTAGCAGTCTCTTACTTAGCAATGGTAAGTATTAATGCTTTAGCCAATATTTTACCAATAAACAATATTGGTACCGGCGAAGTATCCAATATGTATAGTAATTTATTTGCTCCAGCTAGTATAACTTTTTCTATATGGGGATTAATTTATATTTTACTGGGTCTTTATGTTCTCTATCAATTTGGTTTGTGGCAAAAAAATCAAGGAGAGAGGCAAAGTTTGTTAAATAAAATTGGAATTTATTTTATTTTCAGTTCAATTGCTAATATTTTGTGGATCTTTGCTTGGCATTATGATTATATTGGCATCTCTGTTTTTCTTATAACTTCCATCTTAGTGCTTTTAATTAAAATTGCCGACTTACTTAGAAAGGAGAAATTTACAAACAAGGAAAACTTTTTTCTAGTTTTACCATTTTCTATTTATTTTGGCTGGATAACTATAGCTACAATTGCTAATATTACAACTTTTTTAGTGTCAATTAACTGGAATGCTTGGGGAGTCTCCAATGAAATATGGACGGTAATTATTTTGATAATTGGAGCTACTGTTGGTATTATTAGGATGTTATGGGACAGAAACATTGCTTATGGTTTAGTATTTATTTGGGCATATTTGGGAATACTGATAAAGCACAGCTCTGTCTCTGGTTGGGATAATAATTATCCTTTAGTTATATATACTGTAATTTTTGCAATTTTAGTATTTATTATTAGTGAAGTTGTAATGATAATTAACAACAAAAGATTGATAAAATAAAAAAATCTTATTTTTAAATTAAGACTTGTTATTTAAGTCTTTTTTTAATATGACAAAGAAAATAAAGTTTGTTATAATTTAATTATAATAATTAAAATCTATGAAAAAAGATCAGATTTATAATGATTATTTTTTTTCCAAACAAGAAAAAGGTTCATATATATCTGCTAGGTTTATTATCCCTCTGGTTTTAGAGATTGTTGAAATAAAAAGTGTGGTGGATTTTGGTTGTGGTCTAGGAACCTGGCTAAAGGTTTGGCAAGAAAATAATGTTTCTGATATCTTGGGTCTTGATGGGGATTATGTTGATAGAGAAAAACTGTATATTGATAAAAAATATTTTCAAGCTCACAATTTAGCAGAAAAATTAAAATTAAATAAAAAGTATGATCTAGCACTTAGTTTAGAAGTGGCCGAGCATATTGAAAAAGAAAAGGCGGACATATTTGTTCAAAATTTAACATCCGTCTCTGATATGATACTTTTTAGTGCCGCTATACCTGGTCAAGCTGATAAAAAAATTGGACATGTAAATGAAAAATGGCCAGAATATTGGCAAGAAAAATTTAGAAAGTTTGGTTTTGTGATGCTTGATCCTTTGCGAGCGAAAATATTTAACAATAATCAGGTTGATTGGTGGTATCGGCAAAATATTTTTTTATTAGTAAAAAAAGAATTAATTGAACATGAAAATTTTAAAAATTTGCCTGTTTATAGTAAAGATTTAAAAATTATTCATCAAAGTATTTTAGATAAATATAATTTATAAAAATTAAGTAATAATCTTATGTTAAGAGGATTTGTGTTAAATCATATTGAGGTTTTGAAAAAAAAGGATACCAGACTTTTAGTTTTGTATTTATGTGGATTTATATTATCAATTTCTGCTAATGTAACTGCCTATATAAACTCTAGTTTTATTGAAGGTTTTATTGACTTGCAGTATGTAGGTTTATTTTTTGTGGCATCCAATTCAGTAGCTTTAGTTGCTATGCTTTATTTTCCTACCATAATCAATAAATATGGTAATTTGCTTACCTCCAAATTTGTAATGTTAATTAATGTAATTGGGGCTTCTTTTTTAATTTTTCTTAATTCACCTTACTGGATATTACCATTTTTTATGGCTATGTGGGTAAGCGCTAACTTGCTTTGGATTAATATGGATATTTTTGTAGAAAGTTTCACAACCAACAAAAACACTGGAAGAGTAAGAGCTCTATTTTTTACGGCCATGAATTTTGGTTGGATTGTCTCACCGGCGATTGCCTCTAATTTAGTGATTGATGAATCATATTACCGTTTAGTATATTTAGCTTCCGCTGTTTTTTTGGTCGTATTTTATTTAATAGTTAATCGTTATAAAAAGATTTTAAGTCGTGATGATATAGTTTATAAGAAACTTAAAATTGTCGATACTGTAAAAGATTTTTGGAAAGATAAAAATTTACGAGGAATTTATGTTAGTTCATTTTTTCTTAGTTTATTTTTTGGCTTAATTGTAGTTTACATGCCAATTTATTTGCATGATTTTATCGGTTTTAATTGGTCAACTATTGGTATAATTTTTTCAGTCATGTTACTTCCTTTTGTATTAGTGGAAATCCCGGCTGGTTATGTGGCTGATAAGTATATTGGCGAGGTGGAGTTATTAAATACCGGTTTTGCTATTTTAATTATATCACTTCTTTTGATATTTTTTGTCTCCACACCAAATGCGATTATTTGGGCAGCAATCTTGTTTTTAAGTCGTATTGGAGCAGCTTTAATTGAAGCTATGCGAGAATCTCATTTCTTTAAAGTTGTAGATGTTGAACACGTCAGTCATATTAATTTTTTAAGAACTTCCTATCCATTAGGATTTATCACTGCTTCGGCGGCTGGTGTTTTGATATTAAGTTTTTATCCTCTTGAATATGTTTTTTTATTTTTAGCTATATTTTTGTTGTTTAGTTTTTATTTTGTAAATAGAATTAAAGATAGTAAATAATATGAAAGAAAACTATAAAAATGGAAATTATATTCCTTGGCATAATTTAAAGATCGAAAAGATCTATAAAAAGCTCAGTACATCAAGTACTGGTCTTAAAAACTCTCAAGCTAAGGAAAGGCAAGAAGAATTTGGTTTAAATAAAATGCCTAGCAAAAAGGCACCATCTTGGTGGTTAATATTCTTTCATCAATTTTTAAGTCCCTTAATTTATATTTTAATTTTTGCCGGTATTGTTTCAGTAGTGTTAAGAGAATGGGAAGATGCCGGTTTTATATTTGCGGTAATACTTCTTAATTCTCTTATTGGTGCTTGGCAAGAAAATAAAGCGGAAAAAAGTGCAGCTGCTTTGCAAAATTTATTAAAAATAAAAGCTTTAGTTAGGCGAGATAATTTAGAAACTGAACTTGATGCAGAGGAGTTAGTAGTTGGTGATATTGTTTTTTTGGAAACTGGTTATAAAGTACCAGCTGATATTCGCTTATTTGACGCTCGTAATTTATCAGTTGATGAAGCTTTTTTGACTGGTGAATCTGAGGCAGTATCTAAAAATACAAATCCAGTTAAAGAAGATTTACCAGTTAACAAAAGAACTAATATGCTTTTTGCTGGCTCAACTGTATTTTCAGGAAGAGCCTGGGGGATAGTTGTTGAAACTGGTCTTAGAACTGAAGTTGGAAAAATTGCTGATATTATTACAGCCACACAAAAAACTAAACCACCACTTATTATTAGAATGGAGGAGTTTGCTAAAAATATTTCATATATAATTTTATTTTTATGTGTTATATTAGCAGCTATTTCATTATCAATGGGAGGTGAAGGTAGAGAAACCTTTTTCTTAATTGCAGCCCTGGCTGTGTCAGCTATTCCAGAGGGCTTACCAGTTGCCCTAACAGTTGCCTTATCAGTGGCTACTAATCGAATGTCAAAAAGAAATGTGATTGTTCGTAAGTTAACTGCTGTTGAAGGTTTAGGTTCTTGCACTATGATTGCTAGTGATAAAACTGGCACCTTAACTGTTAATCAGCAAACCGCTAAATTGCTTCATCTGGTTTCTGGTAAAGATTTAAAAATTTCTGGTGAAGGTTACAATGGCGATGGAGAAGTAGAGGGAGAAGGTGATTTAAATAAAAGTGAAAAAAATAATTTCAATAAAACACTTGAAACTATTGTGCTGGCCAATGAAGGTAAATTATATAAAAAAGGAAAAAAATGGAAACAATATGGTGATTCTATTGATGTGGCTTTTTTAGCTATAGCTTCAAAAGCAAAAATTAATATTGAAAAAATAAGATCAGCTGTTAAACCACTTTTTCTGATTCCTTATGAGTCAGAAAGAAGGTATGCTGGTCGTTTTTACAAAAAAAATGACAAAACCTATTTTGCTGTAAAGGGATCAGTTGATAGAATACTTGAATTTTGTGATCATGTTGAAATAGATGGAAAAAACAGAAAAATTGACAAAAAACAACTCAGACAAGAAGGTATTAGATTAGCTAAACAGGGTTATCGAGTATTGGCGGTTGCCAGAGGTGAGTATAAAGATGAGATTCCCAGTGATCCGGTGAAGTTTACTGACAAAAAGGTAACTAACTTAAGATTTTTGTCTTTAATTTGCTTTATTGACCCACTTAGATCAGAAACTAAAGATGCTATTTTAAAATGCCAAAGAGCAGGAATAGGTGTAAAAATGATAACTGGAGATCATTCAGCTACAGCTCTTTTTATCGCCAAAGAACTTGGTATAGCCGCCAGCAAAGAAGAAGTAGTGGTTGGTGATGATATTAGTGAAAAACAAAATATTACTCCAGAGTTTTTAGAAAGTGTTGAAAAAACTAAAGTTTTTGCCGGTGTATCACCGCTTCAAAAATCAAAAATAGTTAATGCATTAAATAAACTTGGTCATTTTGTAGCCGTAACTGGTGATGGTGTAAACGATGCTCCAGCTATGAAGCAAGCTAGTATTGGCGTGGCTATGGGCTCAGGAACAGATGTTGCTAAAGAAACCTCTACTATGATTGTAGTTGATGATAATTTTTCCTCAATTGTAAATGGTATTGAGGAAGGTAGATTTGCATATAGTAATGTTAGAAAAGTTGTTTACTTTTTAATATCCAGTGGAGCCGCTTTAATATTACTTTTCCTTTTATCAATTATTTCTATACCAATTTTACCAATTGAAGGCTTAATTCCACCACTGATAGCAGCTCAACTTCTATGGTTAAATGTAGTTACCAATGGAATCCAAGATGTAGCCTTAGCCTTTGAAGCTGGTGAAAAAGGGGAGATGAAAAAAGCACCTAGGTCGCCAAAAGAGGGAATTTTTAATCGTTTAATGACCAAGCAAACCATCCTTTCTGGTTTAGTAATTGGATCTATTAGTTTTGCGGTTTGGTTTTATTTAATTGATTTAGGTTATAGTGTTGAGCACACTAGAAACATACTACTGATGTTGATTGTATTATTTCAAGGATTTCATGTCTTTAATTGTCGCTCAGAATACAGTTCAGTATTTAAAATTCCATTGCGTAATAATAAAATATTAATTATTGGTGTTTTAGCTGCTCAAGCGCTGCATGTAATATCAACTCACATTCCTTTCATGCAAAGCATCTTACAACTTGAACCTGTTTCTTTTTCTAGTTGGTTAATACTTCTGGCTCTAGCCTCATCTATTTTATGGGCAATGGAAATATTTAAATTCTTGAGAAAAAAAATAAATAATTAATATGAATAAAAAAATATTATTTATTGCAACATTATCTCTTTTTATTTTTATAGTGGCTGCTTTAATTTTTGTTTTTAACAAGGAAAAAGAAAGTTTATCTACAGTCAAGATTGCTACTTGTCCAACTTTCTATGAAGGTTTAAGCAAACTCAATAATAAGTCTGATTATTCTATAATTTTAACTTCTTCAACCGGCGCTAGCTTAGCCATGCTCAGAAGGGAGCAAGTAGATTATGTTTTAGGAGGTAGAATATTATACCCCAATGAAGCAAATTTTAATCAGCAAATAATTGGTGAAGGTTTTTCATTTTTAAGTCAAAGAAACTTTAGTGTTTATGATTATGATCTATATTCTTATCCAATTTATAGCGATTTAAGTGAAGATTTATTAAGAGAAAATTTTGGTAACTTAGATTATAATATAGTTGATGATGTCTATGATCATTTAAATGAAAACCTTGTAATTACTAGTTGGGAGAACACAGATTTCAGTAGAGCCGAGATTGTTCATTTGTTGAGAGTTGATGGTTCAAAAAATATCAAATCCAGACTACCAATTGTTTTTTGTTATGATAAGTGTCAAAATGAAATAGTAGAGGATATAAAAGGAGTTGTTAATTAAATTAGCTTATTATGTATGAATAAAAACACTTTAAAATTGATTTTGATATCTGGGGCTTTATTGGTCTTTTTTGTTATTGTTTTTTTATCCTTTATGGAGGGTGATAGAGAAGAAATTGTTTTAGATGACCGCGAAGATGATTATAGTATGATTTTATTTACTGGAGATAATTGTCCTCATTGTCAAGATGTTGAGGAATTTGTTGAAAGGGAAAATTTAGTTGATACTTTAGATTTGTCTATAAAGGAAGTTTATAATAATATTGAAAATAGGAATTTACTTGAAGACAAGTTTAATCAATGTAGTCCCCAGCCAAGAACCTATGGTGTCCCTTTGTTATGGAATAATCAGCTTTGTTTAATTGGACCCAGTGAAATTATTAATTATTTGAATTCTCTTTAGTGGTAATAGATATAAAAAAGGCGATTGTTTAAGCAATCGTCTTTTTTGTTTAAATTAAATATTTTAGTTATTATTATTGTTTTCTTTAACTTCATTTTCTACTTCTTTTTCAGCAATTTTTTTAGCTTTAGCTGTACTGGCGAGATTGGGTATAAAGAAAATAAGAAGTCCAGCTAAAATAATTCCCATTACATTGATGCCAAAAAATTGAAATACTTCATTAAGAATTGTCCACTCTTCTGCCGCTAGAAGTAATCCTAAAGCGCTTAAAGGTGGCACTAAAGTAACAGCGATAGCAATTCCTGGAAGAGCGTCTTTGATGTTTGGTTGACGCCAGGTATAAGCGGCGGTTAATCCAGCAATTATAGCAATGGTAAATGATAAATATGAAACTTCCATGGTAGCTAAAACTCCCCACTCAGGATTTGTTAAAGGAAAAATAAGGCCAATTAAAATTGAAGTAGCAAAGGCAATAGCGATTGAGTAAATAAATATCTTAACTGATCGCCAAATTAAACGCCAACTTCCGCAAGTAATTCCAAGTGATATAGCTAGAATTGAAGACAGAAGGGGGGCAATAATCATGCCGGCAATAACTAAAATTAGATTATTAGCTACTAAACCTAAAGCTACAATTGCTGTTGCCAATGAAATTAAAAAATAAAAATCAAAACGGGGTGTGCTAGCGTTTATAATATTAGAAACAAATTCTAATTTTTTAGTTTTATCTTTTTTAAATAGATTAAAGAAACTTTTCATAAACTTTTATTACAATCTTTATTTTATTATATTTTAATAAATTTAGCAATTAATTTTAATTTGAAAAATAGTATTTTTATCGTTTATTTTAGTTTCAATACTACCATTGAAACTATTTTTAATTATCTGATTGGATAGATATAAACCTAAGCCTAAACTATTGTTTTGACTAAAAAAAGGTTTAAATAATTGTTTTTTTTGAGATTGAGGAATTCCACATCCATTGTCTATAATTTGAATAATCAATTTTTTCTTTTGTTTAAAGGCCTTTATTGTAATTTCCTTATATTTTTTTCGGCTTTTTTTGCAAGCATCAACAGCATTAATAATTAAATTAGTTAAAACACGATTAAATTTAGTTTTTTGGCCATATATTTTAATACTGGGATGAATTTCTGTTTTTAAGTTAATATTGGATTTCTTAATTTTATAGTTTATTAATTTTATCATTTTATCAATCTCTTTTTTTATATTAAAATAATTTTTTTTATCATTACAGTTTATTTGATTTTTAGCACTAATTAAAATATTTTTCATATTTAAACAAGCTAATTTAGCTAGTTTTAAATTTTCTCCACATTTTTTATTTTTATTAATATCTATAGCTTGATCTAAATTAAGCTCTAAAGCGTTGAGAGGATTAATTAAATCATGAATAATTCCAGCAGAGAGCCGTCCAAAGTTTGCTAAATTATGTAATTGTTTAATTTTTTTTATTTTCGTCATATTTTTTAAAAAATGCCCTCATTTGGGGCATTTGTTTAATAATTATTTATTTTTAAATTAGTTAATTTTGCTTAATTTGTATCCGTGTCCATTGATTGTGTGAATTAATCGTTTACCATGTTTTTCTGTTTTTTTTCTAAGTCGCATGATATGAGTTTCGATTGTGTTTGAAATCAGATCGCCGTTTACATCCCAGATTCTTTCCATGATAACAATTTTTGATAATACTTGTTCAGAATTTAATATAAAAAATTTAAGTAGTGCAAATTCTCTTTTAGTTAAAAATATTCTTTTGTTATTTCTAAACACCTCAAAAGTATTTATATTTATTTTTATATCATCATACTCAAGAATTTTTGGTAAAATTTTTAAGTTTTTTCTTCGATTATTGGCTTTAACTCGAGCAATTAACTCAGTCATTGTAAAAGGTTTAGGTAAATAGTCATCAGCTCCTAAATTTAACCAATTTAATCTATCTTCCATTGTGTCATAACAACTAATAGCGATAATAATTGAATCTTTTCCGTCTTCTCTGATTTCTTTTAAAATTTGGTGTCCATTTAATTTGGGTAAAACTAGATCAAGAATAATTAAATCATAATCATTAGTTCTAGCTAGAAATGAGCCCTTTTCTCCATCTCGCTCAATATCAACTGCGTAAGCTAGTTTTTCCAATTCTTTTTTTATACTTAAACCCATGTTTTGGTCGTCTTCGACAATAAGTGCACGCATATTTTTTTTATTAAATTAATATTTATTATTATTTTAACAGGATTAAAATAAACAAATTATAAACAAATTATAAAATATTTATAAACTAAATTATCATTGATTTTATTAGTTTTTTTAGTTAACATAAGAAAGTAGAGAAAATTTATAAAAAAGTCAAATGAACAAAAGAAAAAAATCATTTTTCTCCAAAAAAAATAACCCCTTTGTTATTCAAGAGGGTAAGTTTAGTTTTGGTCAGCTCAAAGATCCTGCCTTTTATACCGAGTGGACAGAGCACGCCTTTTTATCCGATGACAAAAAAAAGGAAGTGGTTGGACAAACCTTTGATTTTAAGCAATTAAAAATTATTAAAATAATTATATTGATTTTTTTTGCAATTTTATTGGTAAAAATTGTTTGGCTTCAGGTTTTTCAGTTTGATCATTATTATAGTTTAGCGCAAATTAATCGCTCTCGCCAAGAGGTAGATGGTGCCAACAGAGGAATATTTTATGATCGCCATGGTGAGCCATTGGTGAAAAACAAGGCTAATTTTGTCCTGTCAATTCGCTTAATTGATCTACCTCGTGATGAACTCAGAAGAGATAAAATAATTAGAGAAATTAGTCAGATTTTAGATGATTTACCGCAAGAAAATAATAATAATTTAATTATAAGTGATGGTCCTTCGTTTTCTATAATTAAAGAAAAATTGGCAGATGTTAGATATGGTTCTCTGGAGTCTTATCAACCCGTTTTTATAAAAGATAATATTGACCACGAAACGGCTTTAAAGTTAATGCTTGAAAGTGAGAATATACCGGGATTATTTGTTTCCAATAAAATTAAACGTCATTACTTACCAGTAGCTGAAGATAATTTACATAGTTTATCCCATATTTTAGGATATACTGGAAAAATTTCAAAAGAAGAGTTAGATAGTTTAGATGGTGATTATTCACATATTGATTATTTAGGAAAAACTGGTCTGGAAAAAATTTGGGAGAGCCAATTGAGAGGTCAAAATGGTTTAAAAAGTTATGAAGTTGATGCTTATAACCAAAAAGGTAAATTAATTGATCAAAGGCCGGCTGTTGATGGTTACAATCTGCAATTATCACTAGATCTTAGCCTTCAAGCTAAAGTTGAAGAAATTCTTAGTCAGTGGTTGGATTATTTAGATTTAAATAAAGCTTCAATAATAATTCAGAATCCGCAAAATGGAGAAATATTAGCTATGGTAAGTTTACCTGCTTATAATAACAATAATTTTGCATCTGGTATTGACAGAGAAATTTATCAATCTTTAATTAATAATCCTAATCAACCCTTATTTAATCGTTCAATTGGTGGGGAATTCCCGGCTGGTTCAACGATTAAGCCATTTTTCTCGGCAGCTGCACTTGAGGAGGATGTAATTACTGAAAACACTAGTTTTTTAAGCACAGGTGGTATAAGAATTGGTCAATGGTTTTTTCCTGATTGGTTATCCGGTGGGCATGGTAGAACTAATGTAAGAAAAGCCATTGCCGATTCAGTTAATACTTTCTATTACTATATTGGTGGTGGTTATCAAGATTTTGAAGGCCTGGGCTTGGAAAATTTAGTTAAATATTCTCTTCTTTTTGGTTTAGGGGAAAAAACTGGTATTGATTTAACTGGTGAAGCTTCTGGTTTAGTACCAACTAAAGAATGGCAAGAAAGAGTTAAGCAAGAACCTTGGTATATAGGAAATACTTATCATTTCTCAATTGGCCAAGGTGATGTTTCAGTTACACCACTGCAAATGCTAAACGCCACATCAGCTATTGCCAATGGTGGTACATTATATAAACCACAGTTAGTAGCGCAAATTAGAAATAGCGATGACAGAATTGTTGAAGATTTAGACAAAGAAATAATTCGCCAAGATTTTATTGATGATTATAATTTAGAAGTAGTGCGCCAAGGAATGCGACAAGCAGTAACTAGCGGTAGTGCCAGGCGATTAAGTTTGCTTGATGTTGATGCGGCTGGTAAAACGGGAACTGCTCAATGGTCTAGTCAAAAAGACCCTCACGCTTGGTTTTCTGGTTTTGCTCCTTATGATGACCCTGAAATTTCCTTTGTTATCTTAGTTGAAGAAGGAGGAGAGGGTAGTGAAGTTTCAGTGCCAATAGCTTTTGATATTTTAAATTGGTATTTTAGTCAAGAAAATAATAATTAATATGAATTTATTTGTTCACTTGTTAATTCATGCAAGCTTATCATTTTTAGCTGGATTTTTACTTAGTCTTTATTTTGGTTTTCCTATAATATTAATTTTATCCGCATTTTTAGTAGGATTTTTTATTGATGCTGACCACTTAATTGATTATTTTTTGACTTTTAAAAAGTTTAATTTACAACGATTTTTAAAAAGTCAGCAGTTTGTTGCTTCCAATCGAGTTATAAAAATTTTCCATGCCTGGGAGTTAGTTTTTTTATTTATTTTAATTGCTGGATTTTTCTCTCATAATTTATTAATTCAGGCTATATTTATCAGTGCTAGTTTTTCTTTATTTCTTCATTTAATAGCTGATTGTTTAATTAATCGTGAGCCCTTTATTTTCTATTTTCTATTTTATCGTTTTAAAAACAAATTTTTAATTGATGGTTCCAAAGAAGAAAGTTTAATATTAGACAAAAATTAAAGATTAAATGGTTAAATTTAAATATTGCTTAGCACTCTATTGACAAGAGTGCTAAGTTTTTTTATAATACTAATTAGTGAAAAAAATATATGGAAAATGAAAGAAGAAAAAAAATATTATTTACCTTAATTTCTGAATATACTAAAACCGCTCAGCCAGTATCTTCTGGCTTATTAGCCAAGAAATATAGTTTAGGGGTTTCACCAGCAACTATTAGAAATGAGATGATGGCTCTTGAGGAAGATGGTTTTATTTACCAACCTCATACTAGTGCCGGTCGAGTTCCTTCAGAGTTAGGGTATTTAGAGCAAATTAAAAATTTTTCCAATTCTTGGCCTAAGCTTAAATGTGAAAAATTAAATGAGGCTTTAAAGAAAGAAGAGGATCTAAGAAAGGTAGCTAAGATATTGTCTGAATTTTCTAGAAATGCTGTATTTTGGGCTTTCCATAAAAATGATTTATACTATACTGGTTTATCTAATCTATTTTCTAAACCTGAGTTTAAAGAAAGTGATGCTGTCTGTGACATGTCTTTAGTGATTGATAGGATGGAGGAGATAATTGATAATATATTTAATGACCTAGAAGATGAAATAGTGTTCAAAGTGGGGTCAGACAATCCATTTGCTCCCTTCTTGGGAACTGTATTTTTAAAGTATCGGGACAATAAGCAATCTGGTTTATGTGGTATTTTAGGGCCAATGAGAATGGATTATGCAAAATCTGCCGCCTTACTGGAAATAATTAATAATAATTTTAAAAAATAAATATGTCAGAAAAAAATAATTATGCTACAGCAGCAGTTGGTGTTTTAATTTATAATCATAAAGACGAGGTTTTGTTAATTAAAAATCCAAAATATTTAGATCTTTGGACTATCCCTGGGGGTAAAGTTAATAAAGGTGAGAGTATAGAGGATACAGCTAAAAGAGAAGTGAAAGAAGAAACTGGTTTAGAAATCAACAATTTAAAATTTATTTCTGCAGAAAATAGTTTAGATTATAAATATTTTTCTAATGATAAGCACTTTGTTCTTTTAAATTATATTGCTAAAGAGAGTGGTGGAAAAATTAAAAAAAGTCGCGAAGTAAGTGAATATAAGTGGATAAAACCAAAGGAGGCCCTAAAAAGAAAAGATATATCAGATACAGTTGTTTCACTTCTATTGAGCTTTATTGAATTGACAAATAAAGAAGAAGATCATAGTTTTAAAGCTAAATACCAAAGAGCTTTAGCGGAACAACAAAATATAATTAAAAAAAATGAAGAAGACAGAAAAGAGTTTATGAAGTATGCTTTATCTGATTTTATTGAAGACTTAATTCCGATTTATGATCATTTAAAATTATCAATTGCTAGTTTACCTGAGGAAGAAGAAAACAGTGCTTGGGTGGTGGGTGTAAAGCATATTTTACGGCAGTTTAAAAAGCTATTAAATTCCAAAGGAGTAGAAGAAATTGATACTAAAGATAAGAAATTTGATCATAATTTAATGGAAGCAATTGAGGGAGAGGGTGAAAAAGTAGTTAAAGAAATTTCTCCTGGCTATAGATTAAATGGACGACTACTTAAACCAGCTAAAGTAATAGTTGGAAAAGATAAATAATTTAAATAATTTCTCTTTTATCTACTTATTATTTAAATAAGTTTTAAGAGAGGAAATTCTAAAAATATGTCACTAATTAAATGGAATCCCTACAATGAAGGTTTAAATTTTGATGACATGGATAAAATGTTTAATGAAATGTTGCCAGCGGTTAAAGGTAGTCAATTTGGCTTTACTCCAGCAGTTGATATGTATGAAGAAAAAGATAATATTATCGTAGAAACTCAGCTAGCCGGAATTGATCCAGATAAGATTAATGTTTCAATTGAAAATGATGTCTTATGCTTAGAGGGTGAAGCGGAAAAGAAAAGTGAAGTTGATGATAAAAATTATTACAGAAAAGAAATCAGACGAGGTAATTTTTATCGCTCCATTCCACTACCTACTAAAGTAGAGGGTGACAAAGCCAGTGCGATAAATGAAGATGGAGTTTTAAAGATTTCTATTCCAAAAGCCGCTGAAGTAAAACCTAAAAGCATCAAAATTGAAACCAAGAAAAAATAAGTTTGTTTTAAGATGTCGGTGGCTAATTTTTTAGCCATCGCTATCTAAAAATAAATTAATTATTAAAGTTTTTTTGCTATTCTTATCAAGAAAGTAACAAAACTTAAAAAAATTATGGGAAAAATATTAGGTATAGATTTGGGAACTACCAATAGTGCTATGGCAATAATTGAAGGTGGTACTCCCAAAATAATTGAAAATCAAGAAGGTAATCGAACTACACCTTCAGTAGTATCGGTATCTAAAAACGATGAACGACTAGTTGGTCAACCAGCTAAAAGGCAAGCAGTTATAAATCCGGAAAATACTATTTACGCAGTAAAGCGTTTAATTGGTCGTCGTTTTGAAGACGAGGAAGTTAAACGAGATATAAAAAAATCTTCCTATGAAATCGTACAAGCAGGTGAGGGTGTGAAAGTGAAAATGGCGGGTAAGGAGTATTCTCCAGAAGAAATATCTTCTAAAATTTTAGCTAAAATGAAAGCTGATGCTGAAAAAAAGGTTGGAGAAAAAATTACTGAAGCAGTTATTACCGTTCCAGCATATTTTGATGACTCACAACGTCAAGCTACTAAAGACGCGGGAAAAATTGCTGGTTTGGATGTAAAAAGAATTATTAACGAGCCAACGGCAGCTGCTTTAGCTTATGGTTTTGACAAAAAGAAAGGTCAACAAGCCGTAGTCTATGATTTAGGTGGTGGTACTTTTGATGTTTCTGTATTAGATATTGCTGAAGATACAGTAGAGGTTAAAGCCACTACTGGTGACACTCATTTAGGTGGTGAAGATTTTGATGAACGAATCATCAACTGGATCGTTGAAGAATTTAAGAAAGACCAGGGAATTGATTTGTCTGGTGATGTTTTAGCTATGCAAAGAGTTAAAGAGTCAGCAGAAAAAGCTAAAATTGAATTATCTACATCAATGGAAACAGAAATTAATCAACCATTTATTAGCACCGATAAAGAAGGACCAAAGCATTTAGTTATGAAAATCAGTCGTTCTAAATTAGAATCCTTAGTTGCTGATTTAGTTGATAAAACAATTGAACCATGTAAAAAAGCTTTAGATGATGCTGGTTATAAAGTAGAAGATATTGAAGAAATAATTTTAGTAGGTGGTATGACAAGAATGCCACTGGTTCAAGAAAAAGTTAAGGATTTTTTCAAAAAAGATCCTAATTTAAATGTAAACCCTGATGAAGTAGTTGCTCTAGGTGCCGCAGTTCAAGCCGGTGTTATGCAAGGCGACGTTAAAGATGTCTTGCTTTTGGATGTTACTCCTCTTAATTTAGGAATTGAAACCCTAGGTGGAGTTACCACTACCTTAATTGAAAAAAATACTACAATTCCTACTTCCAAATCTCAAACTTTTTCCACTGCCGCTGATAATCAATCAAGTGTAGAAATTCATGTTGTTCAAGGTGAAAGACCAATGGCAGCTGACAACAAAACTTTGGGAAGATTTATTCTAGACGGTATTCCACCGGCTCCAAGAGGAACTCCACAAATTGAAGTTAAATTTGAAATTGATGCCAATGGTATATTAAATGTTAGTGCTACTGATAAAGCTACTGGTAAACAGCAAAAAATAACCATTACCGCTTCTTCTGGACTATCTAAAGAAGATATAGAAAAAATGAAAAAAGATGCCGAGGCTAATGAAGCTGAAGATAAAAAGAAAAAAGAAAAAATTGAGCTTAAAAATCAAGCAGAATCTGTAGTTTTTACCACTGAAAAATTGATTAAAGAATCTGGTGACAAAATGAAAGAAGAAGATAAAAAAGAATTAGAAAATAAGCTAGCAGAGCTTAAAAAAGTTCAACAAAGTGAAGATATTGAAGAATTGAAAAAGAAAATGGAGGAAGTCAATCAAGTGGCTCAAAAAATTGGCTCTTCTATGTATGAAAATACCCAAGGTGGTGAACAAACAACTGAACAAAAACAAGAAAAAACTGAAGACAAAAAAGGAGACGAAGAAGATGTAGTTGAAGGAGAAGTTGAAGAGGATAAAAAAGATAAAGAGGAAAATAAGGATAAATAATATAACTTGTCTCTTAATCGCCCACCTCTCTTTTTTAAAAAGGAGAGGTTGGCTATTTAATAGATAATTATTATGTCAAAAGATTATTATAGTGTCTTGGGAGTAAATAAAAATGCTAGCCAAGAAGAAATAAAAAAAGCTTTTCGAAAGAAAGCTCACGAGTATCATCCTGATAAAGGTGGGGATGAGAAAAAATTTAATGAAATAAATGAAGCCTATCAAGTTTTGGGCAAAGCTGATAAAAGATCACAATATGATCAATTTGGTTCAGCCGCTTTTTCTGGTGGTGCTCCTGGTCAAGGACAAGGATTTTCTGGTTTTTCTGGCGCTGGCGGTATTGATTTTGATGATTTAGGAGACATGTTTGGTGGTTTTTCTGATATTTTTGGTTTTGGTGGTGGCTCCAAAAAACAAAGTCAAACTAAAAGGGGTAGAGATTTAGAATTAAGTATTAATTTAGAGTTTAATGAAGCTGCTTTTGGTGTTGAAAGAGAAATCAATTATCAAAGACAAAACCAATGCAAAACTTGCGATGGACAAGGTGGTTCTGATATGAAAACCTGTTCAACTTGTAAAGGACAAGGTAAAGTTATGCAAGTTCAAAGAACAATTTTAGGAAATGTACAAATGCAATCAACTTGTCCAGATTGTAAAGGAAGAGGACAAAAACCTAGTAATGTTTGTTCAGATTGCAGAGGTAGTGGTTTAAGTTTGGAAAAAATGAAATTTAAAGTTAAAATTCCAGCTGGAATTGATGATGGTGAAAGTATTCGTTTAGCGCAAAGAGGGGAAGTAGCTAGCAATGGTCAAGCCGGAGATCTATATTTACGCGTAAGTGTAAAACCTCATAAAGAGTTTGTTCGTCAAGGTAGTGAGATTAAAAGCGAGCAGTTTATAAATTTTACTCAAGCAGCCACTGGTGATAAAATTGATGTTAAAACTATTCATGGTTTAGTTAAGTTAAAAATTCCAGAAGGAACAAAATCAGATACGGTTTTTCGTTTGAAAAACAAAGGTTTACCAAGAATTGATAGTCATAGTTTTGGTGATCATTATGTATTAATTAAAATAAAAGTACCCAAAGGCTTAAATCGTAAACAAAAAAAAGCCTTAGAGGATTTAAATCTTTAATTTATGTTTATAGATACTCATGCGCATTTAAATTTTTCTGACTTTAAAGATGATGCTGATAAAGTAATTCAAAGAACTCTGGATAGCTATACCTGGATGATTCTTATTGGTTCTGAGTTAAAAACTTCCAGAAGGGCTCTAGATTATGCCAATAAATATGAAAAAGGTGTTTATGCCTCAGTTGGTCTACATCCTATAAACATCAATCATCAGGAATCTGTAGCTAGTCAAAGAGCTGGCGAAAAAGAGCATTTTAACTTTGAAACTTATGAAAATTTAGCTAAACTGCCAAAAGTAGTAGCAATTGGTGAAACCGGACTTGATTATTATCATATTAGCTCAGAAGATGATCAGGAAAAAATTAAAAGCAAACAAAAAGAAGTATTTCTAAGACAATTAACTTTAGCCCGCCAACTAGATTTACCGGTAATTATTCATTGTCGTCAAGCTCATGATGATATGCTAACAATTTTAAAAGAATTTAAAAGTAATAATGAAAATTTGTTTTTAGATAATAAGTCATGGGGAGTTATGCATTGTTTTTCTGGAGATGAAGATTTAGCTTGGAAGTATTTTAAGCTAGGTTTAATGATTTCTTTTACTGGACTTATAACTTTTAGTAAAAATTGGGATGATCTGCTTCGAAAAGTACCACTTGATAAAATAATGATTGAAACTGATGCTCCCTTTATGTCCCCTGAACCTTATCGTGGAGAAAGAAATGAACCAATGTTAGTACAATATGTAGCTAACAGAATTGCTGAGATTAGATCAGTTCCGCTGGAGAGAATTGCTGAAGTTACTACCAATAATGCAAAAAGGTTGTTTTCTATTTAAATTTCCCAGGGATAAATATTATACTTTTTATCTTTTTTATTTTCTAAACTAACTATATAATATTCATTAATTATATAGTTTTTTTTAAAATAATTAATTACTGACATATTAGCTCGATTAAAATTTAATTTTACTTCAAAGGGTACTATTTTATTTTTCTTTTTAAGGATAAAATCTATTTCTTTTTTGTCTTTAGTGCGCCAATAATTGATATTTTTATTTTCATATTTTTTTACTAATTCTGCAAAAATACTAGCTTCAAAAATGTTTCCAGTAATTGTATTAGTTAAAGTTTTAAAAAATAACATCTGTACTAACCCCGAATCATAAAAATAAATCTTAGGCGACTTAGATAGCTCGCTTCTTAGATTTTTATGATAAGGACTAACTAGTTTAATAATAAATGTTTGTTCTAGAATAAATAAATATTTTTCAATTGTTGGCACCGATAAGTCACAGGTATTAGATAATTCACTAATATTTACCATTTGACCACTTTGTGATGCTAATATTTCAATTAAACGATTAAATTTATCTATATTATCAATATTAGCAAGCTCCCTAACATCTTTTTTAACATATGTATCTATTATTTGTTGTAATCTTTTTTCCTTAATTTTTATTTCTTCAGTTAAAACAATTTTTGGATACCCTCCATACAACACAAATTCTTTATATAATGACTTTAATTCATCAATTTTTTTACTAGAATTAATTTTTTTATTAAAATAGGGATAGTTTTTAAACATTAAAAATTCCTCAAATGATAAATTAAAAATATCAAAATTAATAGTTCTTCCAACTAAGGAGTCCTTAAATTTATTTTTAATTTCAAAACTAGATGAGCCAGAAACAATTAACTTAATATTTTTATGATAATCAACACAAAGTTTCAGAAACTCAGATGGATTGTTTAAGTATTGTATTTCATCAATAAATACAAAATTTTTTTCACCTTCTTTTTTATAGAGTCCCTCTTCTTTTAAATGATTAATAAATTCATCAACCCCTTTATCTAATAAGTTTTTAAACCTAGAATCTTCAAGGTCAATAAAATATGTAGTTTCTTTTTTGTCTTTTAAATAATTCTCTAGCCAAAATAATATATGGCTTTTACCTACCTGCCTAGCGCCGTGTAAAACTATAATTTCTTCAAGATCTATATATTCTAAAATTTTATCAATTATTTTTCTTTTATAAATCATATATTTATATTATTTATTATATATTTATTATATATCAAACTTAAATATAGGTCAAGTTAGATAATAGTTTGACTAAAATCAAACTCTAGTTATATTTTAGTTAAGTATTATAAAATAAAAAATATCACCCGTTAATTAGGTGATATTTTTTATAACTAATTTATTTTGTTTTACTAGTATCTCTTAAGTCCTCAATATGGTCATCTAATTCTTTCTTAGTTTTGAAAGCTGAAACTGAACCATCAGGATTAGTTATTCTAAATTGTTCATTGGTGCCTTTTGGTTTGTTTGGATTTTCTAAATTTTCCATAAATTTAATTTTAATATTGACATTTATAATTATATATGATATTTTATATTAATTAATAAATTTTGTCAATTGTTAAAAATTTAAAAAAAGATTCAAGGAGGGGTCTTAAAATGAAAAGTTCTTTCAAATTAAACAAAAAAAGATGTTTATTTCTAAAATCGAGCTTTAATGAAAATTATGCCAAGGAATTAGTAGAAAAACTATTTGATCTTGATAAAAGTGAAGGTGAAATTTTTCTATATATTAATAGTTCCGGAGGAGATGTTTCTGCTTTTAAAATTCTTTATGATAATATTTCCTTGTGTCAAAATAAGGTTATTGGAGTTGTGGCTGGATCTTGTTTTTCTGCCGCTACTCTCATCTTACAAGCATGTAATAAGAGATGCGCCACACCTTTATCAGTTCTAGGATTTCATTATATGAATTATCCAATTTCTTTTACAATAAAAAATGACAAGAATATTGGATATTATATAAAATTCATAGAAGATGAATTTAATTTCATGCATCAAAATAATAAAATTATTAAAAATATTTTGGTGTCAAAAATGAATATTGATGAAGACAAAGTTCATCAAATAGCTCTAGAGGGCAAAGAATTAAATGTAGATGAAGCCTTAGAGTTTGGTTTAATTGACGAAATAATAAGTTATTAATTATAGGCCCTGATTTTTTCAGGGCTTTTTTTATTGCTCTTGACTTTTTGAGTTTAAGAGTTATTATAAATATATAAAATATATGGATAAAAAAACTATAAGAGAGATTGCTATATCAAGCGCTATGTATAGCTTAGGAGCTATTTTTGCTCCCTTGGTTATAATTGGTGGCAGTGGTTATTTACTTGACCAGTGGCTTGATACTTATCCAGTAATTTTTTTAATTAGTGCGCTTGTAGCTTTTGTGGTTACTAATATAATGTTATTTAAAAGAATTAAAAAGATAAATAGTATAATTGATAAACATAGAGATGAAATAATAGAAAAAAAGATGAACGAGGCTGGTTCCAAAAAAGAGGACTAATGTCTTTCCCCAGTCTTTCAGATATCTATGGAATTAAATATTTCACTAGCACCAGAGGTGCTTTTTCATATCGGATCGTGGCCAATAACCAATTCATTTTTTTGGTTTTTTTGGTTATGGCTGTTTTTTATGATTGGCGCTTTTATATTAAAGGCTAATTTGAAAATGATTCCTGGAAAAGTACAGAACTTCATTGAAATGTTGATCTCTAGTGCTTATGAATTTGTTGAATCAATTATTGGCCCCGGAAAAAAGGCAGAAAGAGTGTTTCCGCTTATAGCTACTATGTTCTTTTTTGTTTTACTGGCTAATTTATTAGTTTACTTACCTGGTCAAGCAGCGGTGAGTTTAGCTAGCCCTGAAGGAGCAGTTCCTCTTTTTCGAGCAGTGGTAGCTGACTATGGTTTTGTTTTTATGTTAACGATTTTGGCTATTATTATTGTGCAAGTTGTTGCTATTGTTAGTGCCGGACCCTTTAACTATTTAGGACGTTTTATTAATTTCCGTTCACCAATGAAGTTTTTTTTAGGAATAATGGATTTAATTAGTGAAGTGGCCAAGATAATTTCTTTATCCTTTCGTTTGTTCGGTAATGTTTTTGCAGGTGAGGTCCTAGGAGCAGTTATGTTATTTTTAGCACCTTTCTTTTTGCCTCTACCGTTTTTATTTTTAGGTCTATTAACAGCGGTAGTTCAGGCCTTTGTGTTTGCAGTTTTAACCCTAGTTTTTATTTCTATGGCCTCAGAAATGGGACAAGAAGAAGTTAGTGCGTAAATATTTTAAATATAAATAATTATTAATTACTAAATTTATGGAAATTGAAGCTGTTAAGTATTTAGCTGCCGGTTTAGCCGTCGGTTTAGGAGCGATCGGACCAGGTATTGGTCAAGGGCTCGCTGCTTCTAAGGCTTTAGAAGCAATTGGTCGCAATCCAGAAGCTAGTGGTAAAATTACCCCACTAATGTTTGTTGGTATGGCGATTGCTGAGTCAACTGCGATTTATGCCTTAGTTATCACCTTGTTGATTTTATTTGGTTAATTAAAAAGCAGTGACTATCTAACTCTTATACTAAAGGGTTAGATTTCTTTGTTTTTTAATTTAAATTTTTAATATGGAATTATTTGAAGCCTTAGGCATAAATGTAAAAATTCTTTTAGCACAATTAGTTAATTTCTCAATACTGGTTTTTGTACTTTGGCGTTTTGCCTATAAACCGGTAATGAAGGTTTTAAGGGATAGACGGGAAAAAATTATCCAAGGAGTAAAAGCGGCTGAAGCCTCTGAAGAAAAGCTAGCTCTTGCTAAAGAAAAAGAAAAAGAAATTATAACCGAAGCTAAAAAAGAAGCTTTAAAGATAGTTGAAGACTCTAGAAAAAAAGGAGAGAAGAAATATCAAGAGATTGTTGATAAATCCAAAGAAGATATTGGTCAAATAATTAATCAAGAAAAAGACAAGATTAGACAAGAAAAGGAAGAAGTTTTACTAGAAATTCGTCAAGAAATTGGTAGTTTGCTTAGCCTAGGAATTACTAAATTTTTAGATAAAAAAATTGATAAAGAAAATGATGAAGCAATTATCACAGAAGTTAGCAAGCAATTGCAAAAACAATAAATTTTATGAAAATTACTGCTAAAAAATATGCTCAAGCCTTGTTTTTAAGTGTTAAAGATAAGGAGAAAAAGGAAGTTAGCGAAATTATTGATAATTTTGTAAAACTTTTAGCTGAGCATCATCAATTAGCTTTAAGCAGAAAAATCTTATATTTCCTGGAAGGATTTTTTCAAAAAGAAGGTTTAGTTTGTCCAGTTAGCATTGAATCAGCTCATCGTTTAACAAAAGAAAGCAAAAACGAGATAATGAAGTTTCTTGAGAAAAATACCAGTGGTGAGATTGAGTGGCAAGAAAAGGTTAATTCCAAATTACTGGGTGGTTTTGTTCTTCGTTATCAAGATAAGATTTATGATGCCAGTTTAAAAAATCGTTTAGATCAATTTAATAAAGAGATAAATAAAAAATAATATAATTATATGGCAAATAGTACTAAAGATTTCATTATTGAACAATTAAAAGAAAGAATTGATAAGTTCTCACCAGAAAAAAAAGAACAAAGCTTTGGTAAAGTAATTGAAGTTGGCGATGGAATTGCCAAGGTTTCTGGAATTTCTGAAGCGATGATGTCAGAAATGCTTGAGTTTAAAACTAAAACTGAATCTGTCTATGGAGTGGTTTTAAATTTAGAAGAAGATGGTGTTGGTGCCATTGTGCTTGGTGATTCTAGTTTAATTTCTGAAGGTGATGAAGTATTATGCTTAAATCGCATATTAGAGGTACCAGTTGGTGAAGACTTAATTGGCAGAGTAGTTGATCCACTTGGAAAAGCTCTAGATAATCAAGGTGATATTGCTCAAGAGAAGTTTTATCCAATTGAGAAAATTGCTCCGGGTGTAATTAATCGTGAATCAGTAAAAGAACCAGTGCAAACTGGTATTAAAGCTATTGATGCTATTATCCCAATTGGTAGAGGACAACGTGAGCTAATTATTGGTGACAGACAAATTGGAAAAACTGCGATTGCTATTGATACTATAATCAACCAAAAAGGCAAAAATCTAAAATGTGTTTACGTAGCCATTGGTCAAAAGGAATCAAAAATTGCTGGTATTGTTTCAAAATTAAAAGAATCCGGAGCCATGGAATACACTACTGTAGTTTTAGCCGGTGCTTCTGATCCAGCTTCAATGCTCTATATTGCTCCCTATACTGGTTGTGCAATTGCTGAGTACTTTTTAGATAAAGGTGAAGATGTTTTAGTGATTTATGATGATCTGTCAAAACACGCAGCTTCATACAGAGAAATTTCTCTTCTACTTAGAAGACCTCCAGGAAGAGAAGCTTATCCAGGTGATGTTTTCTATCTTCATTCAAGATTACTGGAGCGTGCTTGTAAATTAAATAAAGATCATGGTGGTGGTTCAATCACTGCTTTGCCAATTATTGAAACTCAAGCCGGTGATGTATCTGCCTATATTCCAACCAATGTAATTTCTATCACTGATGGACAAATTTATTTAGAACCAGACCTTTTCTACCAAGGTAATCGTCCAGCGGTAAATGCTGGTTTGTCAGTTTCTCGTGTGGGTTCTTCAGCTCAAATTAAAGCTATGAAAAAGGTGGCTGGAAAAATGAGACTAGAAGCGGCTCAATATCGAGAATTAGCTGCTTTTGCTCAGTTTGGATCTGACCTTGATGAGGAAACTAAAAAGAAACTTGAAAGAGGAAAAAGACTTTATGAAATTTTTAAACAAGAACAATACAATCCAATATCAGTTTCCAAGCAAGTTTTAATTTTCTACGCTTTAATTAATGGTTTCTGTGATGATGTGCCAGTTGATAAAATTAGTCAATTTGAAGCCGGATTATTTGATTTTGCTGATTTAGATAAAAAAACCTTAGAACAAATTGAAAACAAAGCTGAGCTTGATGAGGAAATGGAAAAAGCAATATCTCATTTAATAAATGAGTATAAAGCTACCCTTGATTATTTATCATAATTTATTATGGCAAGCACTAAAGAAATATCACGCCGTTTGCGATCAATTAAAAATACGCAGAAAATAACTAAAGCCATGGAAATGGTGGCAGCGGCTAAAATGAGAAAAGCGACAGAGTCAGTTTTAAAAACTCGAACTTATGCTAATTTAAGTTGGATGACGGTTTTAAATATTTCTAATTCTTCCAATGCTAATAAATATTTACATCCACTACTAGCAAAAAGAGAAAAAGTTCAAAAGGTTGCTATGATTTTAATAAGTTCCAATCGAGGTTTGTGTGGAGGTTTTAATTCATCAGTGCTTAGTAAAGCGGTTAAATCAATAGAAACTCATGGTAATTTACCAACCGATTTTATAATCTTAGGCTCTAAAGGCCTAAATGCATATAGTCGCTACAAACACCCAGTAGTAGCTGAGTTTAATAAACCAGATTCGGTAGTAAGCGGAGCAGATATTAGACCTGTTTCTAAATTAGTTTTAGATAGTTATTTAAATAATGAATATGACAAAGTTTTTGTTGCCTATACTGACTTTGTCAATGTCGTAAAACAAGTTCCTAGAGTAAAGCAACTATTACCTGTAGAAATTGATAAAGAAGATGATTATTTAGGAGTAGTTGGTAAAGATGAGAAAGTTGGTTTAACTAAAGAATATGTAGCTAAAAAGGAAGAAAAGTATTTATCAAGTACCGGTGCACCCTATATTTTTACCTATGAACCTGGTGGAGAAGAGATTTTAAATCAAATCATTCCTCGCTTACTTGAAGTCCAACTACTACAAGCAGTTTTAGAATCAAATGCTTCAGAGCATAGTGCTCGTATGATGGCAATGAATCAAGCCAATAAAGCGGCTTCAGATCTATCTCAAGAATTACAATTATTATACAACAAAGCCAGACAAGCTAGCATTACTTCAGAAATTGCTGAAATTTCTGCCGGTGCCAGCGCTTTGGCTAAATAATTAATAAATATAAATTAAACATAAATTAGTATGTCAGACAATAAACAAAACATTGGCACTATAACTCAAGTAATTGGCGCGGTAGTAGATATTCATTTTTCTGAAAAATTACCGAATATTTTTAACGCTCTCTCTACTGAAGTTAATGGTCAAAAATTAATTTTAGAAACTCAACAACATTTAGGTTTTGCTACCGTTCGCGCAATTGCTATGGGTTCAACTGATGGCCTAAAAAGAGGTGATAGCGTAGAAGATCAAGGAAGTGGCATTAATGTCCCAGTTGGAGAAAATACTTTAGGAAGAATTTTTAATGTGCTAGGGGAAACTATTGATAATAAAGAATTAGTAGAAACAGAAAAACGTTATGAAATCCATAAACCAACACCTGAGTTTTCTAAACAATCAACTAAAACTGAAATTCTAGAAACTGGAATCAAGGTAATTGATTTAATTTGCCCAATTGCTAAAGGTGGAAAAGTAGGATTATTTGGTGGTGCTGGTGTGGGTAAAACTGTAGTTATTCAAGAATTCATTAACAATATTGCCAAAGCTCACGGTGGCTATTCAGTCTTTGCTGGTGTTGGTGAAAGAACTAGAGAAGGAAACGATCTATATCACGAAATGAAAGATGCTGGAGTGCTTGATAAAGTAGCTATGGTATTTGGACAAATGAATGAACCACCAGGAGCTAGAGCTAGAGTAGCTTTATCAGCCCTTTCAATGGCAGAATTTTTCCGCGATGAACAAAATCAAGATGTACTGCTTTTTATTGACAATATCTTCCGCTTCACTCAAGCTGGTCAAGAAGTATCTACTCTTTTAGGGCGTATGCCTTCAGCGGTTGGTTATCAACCAACTCTAGCTACAGAAATGGGAGAACTTCAAGAAAGAATTACTTCCACCAACCAAGGTTCAATTACTTCAGTTCAAGCTGTTTATGTGCCTGCCGATGACTTAACCGATCCGGCTCCAGCCACAACTTTTGGTCATCTTGACTCAACCGTGGTACTTTCTCGCTCATTAGCTGAGTTAGCCATTTATCCAGCTGTTGATCCTCTTGATTCATCATCAACTATTTTAGATCCTCAAATTGTTGGCCAGGAGCACTATGAAGTTGCCAGAGGCGTGCAAAAAATTCTCCAGCGCTACAAAGATCTTCAAGATATTATTGCAATTTTAGGTATGGAAGAGCTATCAGCAGAAGATAAATTAACTGTAACCAGGGCTAGAAAAATTCAAAGATTTCTATCTCAACCTTTCTTTGTAGCTGAAATATTCACCGGCACTAATGGTCAATATGTTAAACGTGAAGATACAGTTAAAGGCTTTAAAGAAATTTTAGAAGGAAAGCATGATGATAAAAATGAAAATGATTTCTATATGAAAGGCACTATTGAACAAGTTAAAAAAGACTAATTATGGCAGATAAAAAAACAATAAAATTTGAAATTGCCACTCCGGAGAGAGTAGTTTTAAAGCGCCAAGCTTATCAAGTGTTGGTACCAACTGAGGAAGGGGAAATTACTGTTCTACCAGAACATTCACCTTTGATATCAATTTTAAAGCCGGGTGTAATTGAAGCCGTGCTTGATGATAACTCAACTGAAGTGATGTCAGTTTCAGGTGGTTTTGTTGAAGTTTTAAAATCTAAAATTGTAATTTTAGCTGATTCAGCTGAAAGAGCAGAGGAGTTAGACGAAGAAGCCGTTGAAGAGGCTAAAAAGAAGGCCCAGGAAAGCAAAGACAGGGCTGAGTCAGAAGATCATGTAGAATTTACTGAAGTGGCTGTTAAATTAGAAAGAGAATTAGCTCGCGCCCGGGCAGTGAAAAGATGGAGAAGTTTAAGGGGCCCAAGAGGAAATAAATAATATAAATTATGAGTAAATTTGAAATAACATTAATGATTTTAGGTTTATCACTAGTTTCAGTCATTGTTTTTGTTTTTGTTTAATATGTAAATTATATTATCAATTTAATATAGCTTAGTAGCCTTTTTAAAGGCTATTTTTTATTGACAAAAAAGTATATATATTGAATTTTTCTCTAAAATATAGTATTATTATATTAATTAATTAATTAATTTAAAATAATATTATAACAAAGAAAAAATTTTTGATTGATGAAGCTATACAATTTGGATGGCAAACAATGAAAAAGAATTTCCTCTTTTTTATTGGTATTTTTCTCTTTATTATCGCTATTCAATTATTACCAGTTATTTTAACTAATATTGATTTCCTTGCTTCCGATATAGCTTATATAATTATTTATTTACTGCTAACGTTTTTTGGAATTATAGTGGGCATGGGTGTAATTAAGATTTTATTAAATTTTTGTGATAATAAAAAGAATAATTTTTCTATTCTTTTTTCTCAGTATAGATTATTTTTCATTTACTTACTGACCACAATTATTTATTTTATAATTGTTTTACTTGGTCTTATTTTATTTATTATCCCTGGAATTTATCTTGGAATTAGATTTGTTTTTTTTGAATATTTTATTATTGATAAAAAAATGGGAGTAATTAAGTCATTAAAAGAAAGTTGGCGAGCCACTAAAGGAAATTTCTGGGGATTATTTGCTTTTTCTGTTGTTGCACTTACTATTAATATTTTAGGAGCTTTTGTTTTACTTCTAGGTCTATTTGTCACTATTCCAATTACTATGATTGCTTGGGTTTTTATTTATAGAAGATTATCAGAAGCTAAACACGAATAAATAAAAAAATATGAGTTTTAAATCATTTTTTAATGACAAGGTAAAAAAATTAGATTGGCTAGATGTAGCTTTAATAAAATGGAGCTGTATTGCTTTTGGTGTAATACTGGCTCTACTTATTCCAGCATTGACAGAGATAAGTATATGGTGGTTTGTTGCCATTGCTATTTTCTTAGCTATCAGACCAATTTATAGATCTTATATAAAACAATAAAAAGTTTTTAATTATTAGAGTAAATTGTTTATCAACGAGCCTTTAAAGCTCGTTTTTTTTATTGACAAAAAAGTTTTTTAGTGATAGATTAAATAATCTTTTTATTAATTAATATATTAAAATATGATAAAAAAATATAATTTACTTCTTCTAATTTTTATTGCCATCTTTACTTTATCAGCTTGCTCAAGTAGTGATGAAAAGGTGCCCAAAGAGGAAGAATTAATATTTAATGTTGGTGGTCAATATTTAAGTGAATTTAATAGTTTTAAGCAAAACTTATCTTACTCAGGTATTGTCTCTCCAAAAGCCAAAGCTAATGTTGTAGCTCAGGTTTCAGGTACATTAATTGATAGTCAAATTAATTTAGGAGATAAGGTTAGTGCTGGGCAAAGACTAGCTAGAATTGATGATTTAAGTTCAGGTTCAAGACAGGATTATTCATTTAATTCCAATCAAATAAGGCAGGCAGAAATAGCTGTTAGTCAGGCAAAAAATTCTTATGATCAAGCCAAAACCAACTACAATAATATTTTGTCATCAAGTGCTAAAGAATTACAACAAGCAAAAATTAATTATGAACAATCCCTTAAAAGTAAAGATAATTTAAATCTAACTAGTGCTGAAAATTTAGTTAGTGCTGAAATTTCTTATGAAACTGCTCAATTATCAGTTGTTCAAGCCAAGCAAAATTTAGAAAATCAGAAAACTCAATTAAATCAAGCTAGAGAGGACTTAAGAGAAAATTCAATACTGCAAGCCAACTCAACTTTAAACACAGTTAATACTCTTTTAACCAATATTAACAATATTACTGGATTTGATAGAAACAATATTGTAAGAATAGCTTATGAAAATAATTTAGGTGCCCTTGATTCTTCATCACTTATTAGATCAAGAAATTTATACAATCAAACGAAAGATAAATTAGAGAGTATAGATGACGATGAGCTAGATTTTAAAGATTTAGATAATTTAAAAATTTATGTTGATGATTTAATAATATTAGCTGAGTTAACTAAAGATTTAACTGATGCTACTAAGGTTTTGTTTAATAAAACAATTACTTCTTCTAATTTAAGTCAAAATCAACTTACAAAAATTCAAAATGAAGTGGCTTCTTTTCAAAATCAAGCTAATGGTCTTGTAACCCAAATAAAAGGAGTTAAACAATCATTAAATAACTTTGAAATTGAATATAAAAATAATATTGAAGCATTGGAGAAATCATATAGTTTAGCTTTAAAACAAGAAGAAACTGCTAAGCAAAATTTAAGTAGCTTAAAAGCCGGTGATATTAGTCAAATTGATCAAGCTTCTTTTAGTGTTTCACTGGCAAAGAATCAATTAGAAAATATTGAAATAAAAATTCAGTCTCAAATTAGCTCAGCTAAATCACAAGTTGATTCAGCTAAAATGCAATATAACAACGCTTTACTTACTCTAGAGAATTTATATGATTCCTATACTTTAATTAGCCCTTTAAGTGGTGTGGTTACTAAAAAACAATTCAATAATGGCGATACTATTAATCCAGGTGAGCTAGCCTTTAGCATTAGCCAGACCGATGAATTGAAAGTAGTTTTTTTTGTAGAGCAGGATCGAATTAATCTCTTAAAGCTAGGACAAGAAATTACAGTAAATAATAGTAAAGCGAGTATTTCTAGCCTGGCTCCTCAAGCGGATGCTATTTCTAAAAAATATAAAGTTGAAGCATTGCTTACAGAAGAATCATCATTTAAACCAGAAATGGTAGTTGATGTTTTAATTGATTTAAGTAGAAAAAGTGAAGACAATTATATTTATTTTATACCTTTATCAGCAATTAATATAAATCAAGCTGGTAGTTTTATTTTTATCTATGACCAAGGAGAAGCTAAGGAGATAGAAATAGAAATAATAGAATTAATTGGTGAAAGAGCTAAAGTAGAAATAGAAGATGGCGATAATCTTATCATTATTACTAGTGGTAATCGTCGCTTGCAAAGCGGACAATTAATTGAAGTTGATATTTAATTTTTATGTTTAATATAAAAGAAACTTGGGACAAATTAAATAAAAAAAACGAGCAAACATATTTGGAAAAATTAAAGTTTGATGAGAACTTAAAAAAGGGTTGGCTTAGTTTTTTTATTAAAAACATTAGAGTGGTTATTTTAATCATCCTTTTTTTATTTTCTTTTGGTATTTATGCATTTTTATCTCTACCGCGGGAATCTGCTCCAGAGGTACAAATTCCAATTGCCATAATCTCCACTTCTTATCCCGGAGCTTCTCCGCTGGATGTTGAGGAATTAGTTTCTAAAAAGATAGAAAACGCTGTCTCTGATATTGAAAACATAAATACTATTGAATCTAGTTCATCTAATTCACTCTCAGTGGTTACAGTTGAATTTATAGCCGGAGCAGACTTAGATGATTCATTAAGAAGCCTAAGAGATGAGGTTAACTCAGTAGGGTCGCAACTACCTAGTGAAGCTAGTGATCCTTTAGTTTCTGAAATTTCATTTGATGATTTACCGATTTTAACTATTTCCTTGACTGGTCCATTTAGTTTATTTGAATTAAGAAATATGGGCGATAATCTGGCTGAAGAAATGGAAAAAATAAGCGGAATTAGGGAAGTGAGAGTCTCTGGTGGAGAAGAAAAAGAAATACAAGTAGCCTACGACCCAGATAAATTAATTGATTATGGTTTATCATTTCAACAAGTAGGTCAGATAGTTGAAAGTAGCAATATTGCCATTCCAGCAGGAAATTTTGAAGGTGAAACTTATGTTTATCCCATTAGAGTAGATAATCAGTTTAAAAATATAGATGATTTAGCTAACACTCCACTTTTTCACACTCCAGAGGGAGCAATTGTTTATCTAAAAGATGTAGCTGAGGTTGAGGAAGTGATAAAGGAAAAGTCTGTTTATTCTCGTTTTTCTATTGAAGGAGGAAAACCTCAGGAAAATATAACTATACAATTAATAAAAAATACAGGAGCGCCAATTATTGACTCCGTTGATGAAGCAATTATAAGTTTAGATACGAATTTAGAAAAAATGCCTCCAGGATTAAGTTATGAAATTACTGACAATAGTGCCGAGAGAATTGAAAAGGACTTTAGTCAACTAATTAGAGACTTTAGTATTACCTTTTTGTTAGTATTTTTAGTTTTGTTTTTAGTAATTGGTTTAAAAGAAGCTTTAGTGGCTGGCATTGCTATACCTTTAACCTTTTTTAGCACTTTTATTGTTATGGATATTGTTGGTATTAGTTTAAATTTTTTGTCAGTATTTTCATTAATTTTAGCTTTAGGACTTTTAGTTGATGATGCTATTGTTGTAGTTTCTGCTACCAAGCAATATTTACGTACTGGTAAATTTACTCCTGAGGAAGCAGTACTTTTAGTTTTAAGGGACTTTAAAATAGTATTGCTAACTACTACCCTAACTACAGTTTGGGCGTTTTTACCACTACTTATGGCTACTGGCATTATTGGTGAGTTTATTAAATCAATCCCTATTACCGTTTCAGTTACCTTTATTGCCTCCTTTATTATCGCTTTAATAATTAATCACCCGCTAGCTGCTGTTTTGGAAAGATTTAGATTTAGTCGTAAATTTTTCTCCTCATTAATTATTATTTTACTACTTCTATCACCAGCTTCATTTTTAATGATTGAGAATTTAACCGTATCTTTATTTATATTCTCTCTGATATTTCTTACTATTATCTTTTTAATTAGATGGTATTTTAAAGGAGGAAAAGAAAGATTAAAAGAAAACAGTCGTTTAATTATTTTAGAAAAAGAAAATGATGATTTAATTAAAAAACGTTTACAAAATAAAGCTGATTGTGCTCGCAAAACTTGGTGGCAGTGTGTAAATAGTGGTTTGGTAAGTTTGGATAAAGTTTTGCCAAGCTATGAAAAATATTTAAGGAAAATTATAAATAGCAAAAAAAGTCGCTTCATTACTTTATTTATTACCTTTATATTATTTTTCTCTGCAGTATCTCTACCAGTTATTGGAGTAATTGAAAATGAATTTTTTCCCGATTCCGATTTTGATGTAGTTTATATGGAAATTGAAGCTCCAGCTGGTTTAAAACTAGAAAAAAGCAGTCAAATTGTTAGTCGGGTAGAGGAGAGATTACTAGATTACCCAGAAATAGAAAGCTTTTCTACTTTAGTTGGCTCAGCTAATAGTTTTGGTTTTGGAGGCACAGGAACATCTTCACATTTATCCTCTATCGTAGTTAATTTAGTAGATCAAAAAGATAGAGAAGTTTCTTCCTATGATTTAGCAGACATTATTCGCGATGATTTATCTGATATTTTAGAAGCTGATATATTTGTAGAAGCCCCCAGAGGCGGACCACCAGTTAGTGCTCCATTTGAAGCCAGAATTAGTGGCGATGAATTATTTGAACTGGAAAGAATTTCTCAAGAAATGAAAAGTATTTTAAGTAGTATAGACGGTACAGTAGATGCTAGTATTTCTTTAAGAGAATCCCCAGCTGAATATACTTTTATTTTAAACCCTGATCGCCTAGAGTTATATAATTTAAATCCTCTCGTAGTTGGCCAAACTCTTCGCTTAGCAGTTTCTGGTTTAGAGTTAACTAAAATACTACAAGATGGAGAAGAAAATAAAGTAATAGCTAAAATTAAAGATGAAAAAATTCCTGATTTGGAAAGTATTCAAAATTTAACTATTTTAAACAACCAAGGCCAAGCAGTGTTTCTAAAAGATGTGGCTGATATTAAATTAGAGCCATCTGTTGAGACTATAACTAGAATTGATCAAGCCAGAACCGTTACTCTAACATCAAGAGTGTCTGGTGGTGTTAATCCAGTAGCAGTTGTGGGTGAGTTTCAAGAAAAAATTAAAGATTATGATTTTCCTGAAGGCTATAGCCTGAGCTTTGGTGGTGAAAGTGAGCAAAATGAAGAATCAGTTCAATCAATACTAATTGCTATGATTTTAGCTGGTATTTTAATTTTTTCTACCTTAGTTATTCAATTTAACTCCTTTAAACAAGCAATTATTGTTTTAGTTACCATTCCTTTAGCTTTAATTGGAGTTTTCTTTGGCATTGCACTAGTTGGAGTTAATTTATCCTTCCCCGGATTAATTGGAATATTGGCTCTTTTTGGAATTGTAGTAAAAAATGCCATTATTTTAATTGATAAGATAAACTTAAATATTAAAAATGACATAGAGTTTAAGGAATCAATTGTTGATGCTGGCAAATCAAGACTAGAGGCAATTATTATTACCTCACTTTGTACAATTTTAGGGATTTTACCAATTACAATTTCTGATGAACTATGGCGTGCTTTGGGCAGTGCAGTTATTTTTGGCTTAATGCTTTCTTCATTTTTAACTCTTTTTATTGTTCCTACTCTTTATATGTCAATTGTAAAGGATAAGAGTAAGCTTTTAGATTAACAAAATCTACTTATTTAAAAAAATAGTATCAACACTCTTGCAATTATTTTTTTTATATGATACAATATAATTAACAAAATTGTTAATTATAATGTATCTATGAATTCTAAACAATTAGAAAAATATAAAAAAGAATTAAAAGTATCTATTGATAAAATTATTCGTGAAGAAATTGAAATGATATTTTTAAGTGAATTAGCTCAGGATAATTTAGGAACAAAATTAGTTTTTTATGGTGGCACTGCTTTGCGATTGGCATACGATTCTCCTAGATTTTCCGAAGACATTGACTTAATTACTAAACACTCAGTTAATTTATTGGAAATAAAAAAGTTTATTAAAAAAATTGAGAAAAAATACCATTGGCATTTAAGTGATTTTAAAAATAAAAGACAAACTATTTTTGCTTTATTTAAAATTAATGATGAAAAACTAAAACATCCACTTTCACTTAAAATAGAGATTCACAAAACAAGTCCTCATTTTAAATTAAATACTGAGTTAAGATTAATTAAAAGTCCCGTTAGTGTGTTAGAAGCTTTACTTTTAGTGCCAAGTTTAAAAGATTTAAAAAGATTAAAAGAAGAAGCGATTATGGATAGAAAAAAGGCTAGAGATATTTTTGATTTGTGGTATATTTGCCAGGTCTTACGAGTTGATTTTAATTTGCCCCACAAATTACCTATCTTTAAAAAAAGACTTTTTTTAAATGAATTGCAAGTATTTTTACCTTTTAAATATAAACCTTTAATTCATCAATTATATGAGCAAGTTAGTAAAGCAAATAAACAAAATACCTAAATCATATTTTTCTATAAATGATATAGCAAAACTTGTTGATTTAGAAAGAAATAATTTAAGGGTTGCAATTAGCCGAGCTATAAAAAATGGGGAATTATTTAAATTAACTAAGGGTTGGTATACCAACGATATTGATAGTATTTCTGTTAAAAATTTAGCTGTAAATATTTATAGTCCAAGTTATATTTCTTTTCAATCAGCTTTAAATTATTATAATATTTTAAGTCAACAAACGATGGCTTTAACTTTAGCTACCACAAAAAGAAAAAATGAAATAAATATTGCTGATAATTTAATAATTTATCATCACCTAAATAATAATTTATTTTGGGGCTATATAAAGCAAGATAATTATTTATTAGCAGAAGCGGAGAAAGCTTTTCTTGATTTAGCTTATTTATCACTAAATGGTTATGCTCATTTTGATCCCAGTGAGATGAATTTAGGATTATTAGATAAAAAGAAAATTAATAATTATTTAAAAAAGTTTAATAATAAAAAGTTAAATATATTAATAAAAAAATATATAAAATAATAATTATAAATAAAAAATACCTAGACTTATTAATCTAGGTGTTTTTTATTAATGAATAACCTGATAAAATACTAGATATTTCCTTCATATTACATTACGAATGTAAAAAATAGTTAATAGATAAATAGAATTAATTAGGATTTGCTAATTAACCTATAAATAAAATTGTACTATTTTTCACTCTCAAGACGAGCTTTTAACAAAAATATTGTATCAGACTTTAATTTGGCTCTTGCCCAATCCTTCTGCGAGTCACTTAAAGTCTCTCCTAAGCCGACTAATAAATTTGTATCTTTTATTTTTTCCATTTCATAAACGCATTTTTCTAAAGCCTTATTAAATGAAAGATTAGAGCGTTTTTCTACTATTTCTTTATTAATTTCCCAATTATTTTTTAAAAAATACCAAACGTCATAAATATCACGACTAGTCTTGCCTACTCTTTCCAGCATAGCCATTAATTTATGAGCAAACATATCTTCTTTTACCATTACTAACATAGAAATACCAAACAATGTTTTTAATTCATATTTTGACTCAAAATCTCTCTTATTAACTTCAATTTTAATGTTTTGTGATTTATTATCATAGGAGATAATGTTTAATAAATTAAATCTCTTAATTTTGGAATTAATAATTTTACCGTAGTTTTTTGCGATTAAATTAATTTTTTCAAATATTAAATTTTCTTCATTAATATCTAACAGATCAAAATCTAAATCAAAAGAATCTCTATTTAGGTCGTAGAAAAAAAGGGCGGCTGTTCCTCCTTTAAAACCTAAATGGGGAGAAATAGAGCTGTCTGAGTAAATGTCTTTTAAAATTTGAAGCAGAATATTCTTATGTTTAGCGTAGTTTATACTCATAGATTTGAATTTTTATAAGCCTTAAAATAGCTATTCACTTTTTTTATCATTCTCTTATTATTATAAATAGGTAAAATTTCAAATACCTTATCCCAGTTTAAAACATCTAAGTTATCAAAATGATAATCAGAACTAAAATAAATTCTATCTAAAAAAGCTCGTTCTTTTGTAGCAATCGCAATATTTCTATCTTGCAAAACACCAAGAGTGTTAGTTAAGACATAGTCTTTTAAACGAAGAAATGATATATTTTGTCCATTTATATTAATCTTTCTGCTAAGATATGAGGCGACAAAAATACTTTCATATTTTTGGAAATTTATACCCTCTCTAGTTAAAACCGTTTCAAAGCTAATATAAGAAGGGGTGTAAATTCTGGTAGCTAATTCAAAAACATTATAATTTTCATCCTTAGCATAAATACCCTGACGTAATCTAATTAATTTACCTGCCTTTACATATTTTTTTAATCGATCAGTTACAAGGGAACTATTGCTTTCATTCCATAATAAAACCACATCTTTTACAGAAAAGATGGTTCTAGGAGACCTTAACAAGGTTTCTAAATATTCTCCTTTTTTAAGTTTTTTAATCATATATTTACTAAGTTAGTCTTTTAAATCCCTTTTCAGTTTAATTATAGCAAATATGATTAATATTAGCAAGACTTAGTCTTTATTTTTTTTATTAGGATTTGCTAATTGGCCCATAAACAAAATAGTATTGCTTTCTTTTTCCTCAATTAGAAAAATAAATGGGTGGTTAAATTCAATTATCTCTGGTGAGTGTATTGGAGCTGAAGTAACTTGCATTTCAATACCAGTTACAGCCGCCGCTTCAGTTCCTTGTTCTTCTACTTCAATAAATGTGCTTTGAAATACACTACTGATAAAAACATTTTCACCTATTGAGTCTAAGTCAACCATATTGGAAAAATCAGCTAGACTTTCATTAAAGGCTTGCTTGATGCCTAGATTTTTTAGAGCTTGATTTAACCCCATATCTTTTTCTAAGATAAATTTAGGTAAATATAGAATAATTTCATTGTTTTCCATTTGATCTTTTAAATCATTGAAATAGTCGCGATTAAAATCTTGATGAAATTGACTTAGATCATCTGGCATGAAAGCATAGAAAGAATAATTATCATTTTGATAATCAAGTTTAACAGCTTTTATATCTTCCTTGTTTAGATGATAATAGTTACTTTTTTGATTCATCATATCAGTTTCAAGCTCTTCACTTGCACCATAAAAAGTTCTTTGACTGGTTTTGTCTTGATTGAATTGATTTTGCCAGTTAGCGTTAAAGTAAATGGCGTTTAAAAGATAAGCAATTACAGACTGATCAATTGGACCAGGGTCAATAATTTCACTTATCTTGTTGTTAGTATTTTCAGCTGCCCAATCGTTAATTACACTGCCATTTTCTGGTAAATGATTAACTTCAGCTTGAAAATAGTTTTCTCCATCATTAATATAGGAATCTAGAAAAGGAAAATTTTCTTTTAGATATAAAGCATTAGCAACTGAGAGTTCAATATCTTCACTTTCTTCTAGTTGTTTTTTTAGATTTAATGAATTTTCTTTAACTTCTTCTATATCAATACCTTTTAATTGTAAAGCTCTAGCCATTTCTTCTTTAGTTTCTGAGTCAGCGCCAATATAAGCCATAGTTAAAGCAGTCTCTAAACTATATGGAGAAACAAAAACGTTTTCTTCTTCATCAAGCATTTCATGGAAGAAATCAAAAGCAAAGTCATTTCCTATGCTTTTAGCTTCTTTGTCTTTTTCTTCTTCTTTATGACTAGTAGTGCAAGCACTAAATACAAAGATAGAAAGAAATAGAAATAAAATGATTTTTTTCATAGATTAATTATTATTTTAATTTATTAGGATTTGCTAATTGACCCATAAACAAAATAGTATTGCTTTCTTTTTCTTCAATTAGAAAAATAAATGGGCGATTAAATTCAAGAATTAATGGATCCATTACAGCCATTTCTCTGCTCATTTCAACTGCCGTAGCAGCAGCCGCTTCAGTGCCGGTCTCATCAACTTCAATATAAGTGCTGTGATAGACTTCGCTAATATAGACATTATCTCTTAACTCTTCTAAATCAACCATTTTAGAAAAATCAGCTTGTGAAGGATTAAAAGCTAAATGCATTCCCATAGCTTCTAGGGCATCTGATAGCTTAAATTTTTCTTCCATTTTAAATTTTGGTAGCCTTAGAGTCAGCTCATCTTTTCTGTAGGAATTTTTTAAATCTTCAAAACTATTTTTATTAAAATTTAAATAAAAGTCTTCTAAGTTGCTTGGCATAATCGCATGAAAGGCATATTTCTCATGGCTATAGTCTAGTCTTATTGCTTCAATATCGTCGTTTATTAAATAACGGTAATCATCTTTGTTTTCCATCATTTCTACATCAAAACCTTCATTGTTGAAATAAAATGGTCGAGTTCTAGTTAAGTTTTCATCAAACTCAAGGTTCCAGTCAGCTTGAAAGTATATAGCGTTTACCAAATAGGCAATCACTAAAGGATCAATTGGTCCGGAATCAATAATTTCATCAATTTTTTCTCTGGTTTTTTCCTCTACCCACTGATTAATTGGCTCACCAGTTTGGGGTAAGTTGTCTAGCTCAGCTTCAAAGTAGTTTTTTCCACTCTCTATATAAGAGTCAAGAAAGGGAATACCTTGTTTTAGAAACAGAGCATTGGCAATGGAAACTTCAGCTTCTTCTGAGATAGTTTCTAGATGATGTTTTAAATGAAGAACATCCTTTTTTAATTCTAAAATATCATCATATTCTAGATTTAAGACTGCCTTCATTTCTTCTCTGGTTTCACCATCACTGCCCACATAGGCCATAATTAAAGCTGTGTTTAGACTGTAAGGAGAAACAAAGAGATTTTCCTGTGAGTTAGCTAGTTCTTTAAAAACATCAAAGCTAAAGTCGCTAGCGACTGATTTAACTTCTCTTTCCTGATCAATTAAGGGATTTTTTTCATCTTTTTCTTCTTCTTGTTTTTCAAATAAAGTGCAGGCACTTAGTGAAAAAACAATAATAATTAGAGGCACAATTAACAGTTTTGTTTTTTTCATATATTTTAAATTATAATAATTGCCATAAAATAACTAAAGAACCAATTATAATTCGATACCAACCAAAGATTTTAAAGTTATTGTTTTTAATATAATTGAGAAAAAATTTAATTCCCGCAATTGCAGTTATAAATGAAGCCAGTACTCCTAAAGACCAAACTAGCCACTCATTTTGACTAAACTCAAGTGGGGTTCTAAAGAAATCATAGCCGGTAGCAGCTATCATCACAGGAATAGCAGCAATAAAGGAGAATTCAACAATAACTTTTCTACTTATTCCCATATAAAGACCACCCATAATAGTAGCAGCTGATCTTGATAATCCCGGTATAACCGCTAGAGATTGAAAAACACCGATTAAAAAGGCTTGTTTGTAACTTATATCTTTTAAATCTGTTTTTAAAGCTTTGTCACGTTTGGAAAAGTAGTTTTCCAGTAGAATAATAAAGATACCACCTAAAATTAAGGTGATAGAAATTGAAATTAAATTTTCCATTAATACTTGTCGGATTAAACCATAGGCGGCTAAGCCAATAATTGCGGTGGGTAAAAAAGCAGCAGCCATTTTTAATATTAAACTCCTGTTTTTAATAATAGTATAAAAATAGACAAGCGCTACTGACATTATCGCCCCTAAACGTAGAGAAGAGATAAAAGTTTTAGTAAACTCTGAATCAGCAACTTTTAAGATTTCTGATGCAATTAGCAGATGAGCTGTAGAAGATATAGGTAAAAATTCAGCTAGACCCTCTAATACTCCTAATACAATAGCTTGTAAAATGGACATAGTTTTTTCAGTTAATTTCTAATATTATCTATTTTATCATTTTAAAAAGCAATCAGCAATATAGAAATTTAAGTCTTGACAGCCATAAAAATTAACTATAAAATAGAAAATGAATTAGCACTCTAAACTCTTGACTGCTAATTTATTAAATTAAAAATATAATAATAAATAAAGAAAATCTTTTAAAAAAGAACTATTCTTTTTTAAAAGATTAATAAAATTATGCAACTAAAACCTTTACACGACAATGTAGTGGTTAAAACCCTATCCCAAGAAGAAGTCACTAAATCAGGCATTGTTTTGCCCGATACAGTTGATAAAGAAAAACCTGAAAAAGGTGAAGTAGTGGCTGTTGGACCTGGTAAAAAGCTAGATAATGGACAAGTATCAGAAATGTCTGTTAAAGCTGGTGACAAAATTGTTTTTAAAAAATATTCTCCTGATGAAGTAACAGTTGATGAAAAGGAGTATTTAGTTTTAAGCGAAAGCGATGTAATCGCAATTTTAGAAGATTAATAAATAAGAAAGATTATTTTAGAAAAAAATTTGTTTTTTTTCTAAGGTAATAATTTAAAATTATGGCTAAACAAATTATATTTGATGAAAAAGCTCGACTAGCCCTTAAAAGAGGCGCTGACCAGCTAGCTGATGCAGTTAAAGTCACCTTAGGACCAAAGGGAAGAAATGTAGTGATTGATAAAAGCTATGGCGCCCCAACTGTTACCAAAGACGGAGTAACAGTTGCCAAAGAAGTTGAGTTAGAAGATAAATTTGAAAACATGGGAGCAGAAATCGTTAAAGAAGTCGCTTCCAAAACCAATGATATCGCCGGTGATGGTACCACTACCGCCACCCTTCTTGCTCAAGCAATTATAAACAACGGCCTAAAGTTAGTAGCGGCTGGAGTTAATCCAATTGAAATCAGAAATGGACTAAAAAAACGAGAAGAAGAAATCATCTCTGAGCTAAAAAAGATGAGCAAAGAAATCTCTACCCAAGAAGAAATTGCTCAAGTAGCTTCAATTTCTGCCAATGACAAAGAAATTGGTAAAATTATCGCTGAAGCTATGAATAGTGTTGGCAAAGAAGGAGTAATTACCGTTGAAGAAGGTCAATCATTTGGAATTGAAAAAGAAGTAGTTGAAGGAATGCAAATTGACAAAGGTTATGTATCTCCATATATGATCACCAACTCAGAAACCATGAAAGCTGAAATGAATGACCCCTATATTCTAATCACTGACAAAAAAATCTCCGCTCTTCAAGAAGTTCTACCGCTGCTTGAGAAAATCTCTCAATCTGGTAAAAAAGATCTAGTAATTATCGCCGATGAAATTGAAGGTGAAGCTCTAGCTACATTTGTAGTTAACAAACTTCGAGGAACCTTTAATGTTTTAGGTATAAAAGCTCCTGGATTTGGTGATAGCAGAAAAGCTATGCTTGAAGATATTGCCACTTTAACCGGCGCTAGAGTTATCTCAGAAGACGTTGGCCTAAAACTTGATAAGACAGAAATTGAAGATTTAGGAAAGGCTAGAAAAGTAGTGGCTTCAAAAGAAGATACCACTATTGTTGATGGTTTAGGTGACAAGGGAAGCATTGAAAACAGAGTTGAGCAAATTAAAAAAGAAAAAGAAATCGCTGAGTCTGACTTTGACAAAGAAAAACTTCAAGAAAGACTAGCTAAACTATCAGGTGGTGTCGCAGTTATCAAAGTTGGCGCCGCTACTGAAACAGAAATGAAAGAAAAGAAGTTTAGAATTGAAGACGCTCTAAATGCTACCAAAGCCGCTGTTGAGGAAGGAGTAGTTTCAGGTGGTGGACTAGCACTAGCAGTTGCTTGCTATGGCTCTGACTTTAAGAGATTTGAAGAAGAACTTAAAAATAATGATAAATTAGAAATTGGTGAAAAAATTATCAATCAATCAATTCTAGAGCCAATTAAACAAATTGCTCACAATGCCGGAGTTGATGGCTCACTAATTACTCAAAGAATAATTGAGAAAAACAAAGAAGAATCTGATTCTATTATTGGCTATAACGCCGCTACTGGCGAATTCGTCAATATGGTAGAAAGTGGTATTGTTGATCCAACTAAAGTAGTTAGAAGTGCGCTTGAAAACGCTGTCTCAGCCGCTATGATGTTTCTAAGCACCGAAGCAGTGATTGCTGACAAACCAGAGGAAAACTCTAGTGCTAACTCTTCTGCTCAAGCTGGAGGCGGTATGCCTGACATGAGTGGTATGGGTGGCATGGGAGGAATGATGTAATTGTTTAAATAAAAGTATAGATATAAAAAAAAGGAATAAAGAAAAAAGAAAAAAAACACGAAGATATTTCAATATCTTCGTGTTTTGCTATTGACACAAACTATTTTTTAGGTTTAATGGTCAAAAATAGTTGGTAAATTATTCTCTATATTTAAAATAAGCATACCAACTAAGAAAACTTTTAACATGCTTTTTAGACAAACCTCGATGTATTTTGAGGTTGTTTTTTAAAAAGGAAAAGCGAGACTCCAAGCCATTATTTGATTTGGGAATATTTGGATCATCTAAGTAATAAAATAGATTAGGAATAGCATGTTTGATGAGCGATCTGGTTCTTCTAACTAGACGATGGGTATATCTTTTTCTTCCTGAAATATGTTCAGTTTTTTCTTGTAAGAAATGATGATATTTTTGTTCCCAATCTAAAAATAATTTAATCCAAATATCTTTTTCTTGATGACTACTAATACTACTTAATTTCAGGACAATTTCTTTTAATTCTATAGCTGCTAAATACTTAGGTCTTTGTCTTAAATAGATAATACTCATCCTTATTATATGAACAATACATCTTTGTATAGTAATCCCGGGGAAAACGTCTTTAATCGCATTTAACAAGCCTTTATGGCCATCACAGGTGATGCTAACAATATTTAGTCCGGCTTTTTTAAGAGCTAATAATCCTAATTTATAATCAATATAATTCTCGCTTAAAACTATATCAAAATACTGTAAATATTTTAAATCATTATCAAAATAATTTAACTGACAAAAATCCTTAAAATATGTTCCATCTACCATTAAATGACAGTTTTTGTTTTCTTTAATTTGCGGTGTTATCGGTTTATTTAAATACTCTTTAAATAATCTTTGTATAGTACTAATAGAGCACTTTTTTTCTTTAGCTATATCTTTTATTGCCATTCTTCCGATTACCCATTTTCTAAACCATACTTTTTGTTTATTGAGTGACTTACCTTTATTTTTCCAGACAAACAAATGATGGCATCTTTGGCATCTGTATCGTTGTCTTCCGCTTTGAAACCCCCATTTAATTATTAACTTACTTAAGCACAAAGTACAGTGTTTTTTTTGTCATATTATTAACTAGTTTATATTTATTTCAAATTCTAATTTAATATTACAACAAATATAGCATTTTTACCAACTATTTTTGACCATTAAACCAGAAAAAATAATTATAACTCTTAAAAATCAAAAAGCTCAATAAATTAAATTGAGCTTTTTTTATAATTTATATTAAATTTTTTATATATTAACTATCCCATGAGCAATACTTTCATTATATCCAGCAGGGCTAATTTCAACAAAATCAGCTTTGCCTTTTAGGTTTTCAATACTTTTAGCGCCCACATAAGTCATGCCTGATGCCAGTCCGCCTAGTAATTTATTGACAATTGGAGTCACAGATCCTTTGTATTTAATTTTAGTCATCTCACCTTCAACGTGAACCACTTCCTTGACTTTTTGACCATCTAAGTTCATTTTCTTAATCGTCGCTAAATAGCTAGCCATTCCCCGATATTCTTTGTATTTTTCTCCTTTAATTGTAATTATATCACCAGGACTTTCATCTGTACCGGCAAAGAATGATCCAGACATAATACAATCAGCTCCAGCACCAATTGCTTTAACAATATCACCTGAGTTCTTCATACCACCATCAGCGCAAAGCGGAACTCTGCCTTGACTGGCTTCGTAGGCGTCCATGATAGCGGTAAGTTGTGGAACACCAGCACCAGCCATTACTCTAGTGGTGCACATTGAGCCAGGACCAATACCAATTTTAATGCCATCAGCTTTTTTGCTGATAAAATATTCAGCTGCATCTTTGGTGGCAATATTGCCTACCATTATATCGATTTTTGGATGGGTTTCTTTTAGATAATCAAGAGTTTTACCAGTTCTTTTGGAATGACCATGAGCAACATCTAAAACTAAAATGTTGACTCCGGCTTTTTCTAAAGCTTTGGCTCTTTCTTCAAAATCCTTAACTCCAATTGCAGCCGCTGTAATTAAATTATATTTTTTTACCTCAATTACTTCTTTGACTTGTTCTTCAATGGTCATAAAGCGGTGAATAACCCCAAGTCCGCCTAGTTGACCAATAGCGATAGCCATTTTACTTTCACAAGCAGTGTCCATATTAGCTACAAGAATAGGAATGTCTATTGTATAGTTTTTAGTTACTTTTGTTTGAAAATTGACTTCTTTGCGTGATTTAATTTTATTGTATTTTGGAGATATTAATACATCATTGAATGAATATCCTTTAGAAATAATTCTTGCCATATAATTTATTATTAATTTATAACCTATAATATTATGACGGTTAATTGTTTTTTAGTAAAGATTTATATTTTATCCACAGGATACCAAAGAGGTCGAAATTTGACCTTAGTTTTTTTGTATTTAACATTTTTGATTTTTGACCAATTTAAGAGATAAGCTTCTTTTGGTTTATATGTAGAAATAAATTGCTTTAATCCATCTGGAATACTTTCCTCATTGCCTGATTTTACTTCTATGGGAACTAAATTATTATCTTTTTTAATTACAAAATCAACTTCAAGCTTATTTTTACTT
>Ga0207421_10000232_pt1 | contig 69614 bp, 60 predicted proteins | sample SodLakKL_010_SED_4_FD_187542 | JGI IMG/M metagenome (GOLD analysis project Ga0207421, IMG submission 187542) | Alkaline sediment microbial communities from Lake Tanatar, Kulunda Steppe, Russia - 8KL_010_SED (SPAdes) (version 2) | ecosystem: Environmental > Aquatic > Non-marine Saline and...
AGCAAAAACTGATTAATCTGGGCGCAAAAATAAGGCGGGTTAGTGATATTGGTCAGGGAAGATGTTCTAACACCCAGGATTGATTAAGTAGCTTAAGGTGTTTACTCTTTACGATAGCAGTATCTTGGTATACACTATTTCTATAAGGGTTTTAATCAACCAAATAGCTTTCGGCCGAATTACTGCCTTCATTTTTTCCACTGCACTAAAAAGCAACTTGCAGATATATATTTAAGTGATGTCGTATAAGGCAAAACTTCGGCCTGGTAATATAAGGAGGTCATATTATGGATCGACATAACGATTTTAATAACCGCACTACCCGGGGAAAAGGCTGGGCATTGATCGGTTATGTGTCATTTGGTATTTTGGGCATTCTGCTTGGCGCTGCCCTGGTTTACGGGTTGCTTTTTTTCTTCGTGATGCCCGAGGCGGAAGAGGTTGTGCCGGAGGAAATTGTTCCTGAACCGGCAGAAAACGGTCTTCCGGAAGAAACACCCCTGCCTGCGCCGGAAAGGGATCAGGATATTGTTGCTGTGGTTGAGGAGGTCATGCCCGCTGTTGTCGGTGTCAGCAGCCGTTTTGAAGTAGGTGCTTTTGGAGGACAGCAGTTTGAACAAGCCGAATCGGCATCGGGTGTGGTTATCTCTTCGGATGGCTATATTATTACTAATCACCATGTGATCGAAAATGCAGAGCAAATTCAGGTTATCATGCCGGATAAAGGAATTTTCGAAGCGGAGCTGGTGGGATCCGACACAATGACCGATTTGGCCCTCCTGCGTATTGATGAAAGTGATTTAACCTATGTTCCGCTTGCCGACTCAGGTCAGAGCCGCGTTGGAGAAACTGTCCTGGCCATAGGCAACCCTCTCGGCCTTCAGCAAACCGTAACAGCCGGCATTATTAGCGCAGTAAATCGCCAGGTGATGATTCCCGGTACCGATTATGCATACACGTTTATCCAAACCGATGCTGTAGTTAATCCCGGTAACAGCGGTGGCCCACTGGTTAATCTTGCTGGAGAAATTGTTGGTATCAATACGGCAAAAATTGCCCTGCCCGGGGTTGAAGGAATAGGCTTTTCTGTGCCCAGTAATACTGTAGAACGGGTAACCAGGGACTTTCAGGAATATGGCAAGGTTCAGCGGCCCCATATGGGGGTCCTGATCGAGGACTGGCTTGATTATGACGATCCGGAACCCGACATGGGTGTGCGTCTTGTTGAAATCGTGCCCGACAGTCCGGCTGATGAAGCGGGACTGGAAGCAGGGGATATAATTGTTGCAATCGATGAACGGAACATAGATTTCCTGGCTAAGCTCTTTGACACTATGCTTTATTATTATCCTGATGATACGGTTTCCATTACCTTTTATCGCGACGGAGAAGAAAAAGAAACCACCCTGACTTTTGAAGAGCGTCCCGATGACTTAAACGAAGAACCACTGCTGCCGGAGGATTGGGAAGAGGACATTGAAGAAGATAATTCTGAATAAAATGGGGTCCGGAACTTGCGCCTGATCTTTATTTTTCTTGATGGTGTTGGCCTTGGCGAATATCGGGCAGATAATCCATTTGTTTTTAACGAAACACCGGGCTTATCTAAACTCCTTGATGGGCAATGTCTTACAAGCGAGGCTGTAAATTACGAAGGCTCTAAAGCGTCATTATTTAGCCTTGATGCGACCATGGGGGTAGGAGGTTTGCCCCAGAGCGCAACCGGACAGGCGTCCATTTTTACCGGTGTTAATGCTGCTGCTTTTCTTGGCCGGCATCTGCGGGGTTTTCCCAATTATCCTCTCAGGCGCCTAATTGCTGAAAACTCAATATTTAAGAAATTAACACAGGGTGGTTACAGCTCTGCTTTTGCCAACGCCTACCGTCCTCCTTTTTTTGATCTTTTGCGCCGTGGTTTGCCGGGATGCCGTTATTCTTGTTCTACTTTAATTACTTATTACGGGGGGCTGCCTTTTTATAGTCTAGAAGACATCAAATCCGGTCAGGCACTGTACATGGATATAACCAATGAAGTGCTACGGCGCATGCAGTTTGACGTGCCCCTGTTTACTCCCGAGGAGGGAGCAAGCCAACTCCTCAATATAAGCAAGAAATTTGATTTTTGTTTGTTTGAATATTTTCTAAGCGATTTAGCCGGGCACCTTGCTGACAGCAGCGACGCCAGTCAGATCGTAACCAGGCTGGATCGTTTTATAGGCAGCCTGGCTGATAAAGTCGATCCGGATCAGGAGATGTTGCTTATAACCAGTGATCACGGCAACCTGGAGGATGTCAACAGGCGCGATCATACTTATAATAGAGTGCCCTTGCTCATGGTCGGAGATAGAAGGCTGCGTTGCGAGAGGGACCAAGACTTAAACGATCTCACCGACATCCTGCCCCTTATAAAAGAAATCCTTAGAGATGGCGTTTCCAGAAAACGATCAACCGGAAGAATTATTAATTGATAGAAAAAGGGCATGAGATGGGGTCTTAGATACTGGAAAAAGGAGAAAATAAACGGCATGATAGATGTTAAAGTACTGACTGTCGGTATGTTTGCCACTAATTGCTATTTGGTTTCCTGTATTGAAACCGGCAAAGGGGTTGTTATCGATCCCGGCGCTGATGGCAAAAGAATAATCGATAAAATCAAAGATGCTGGCCTGAATATTGAATTTATCATTAATACACATGGCCATGTTGATCATATCGGGGCCAACGGAAAAATAAAAGAAGAACTAAAGATCCCCATTATGCTGTCTGAAAAAGATCTGGAAATATATAAAAATCCGGGTTTTGGACTACGGTTTGTTCTCGGGACGCAACCGGAACCGGACCGGTTTCTCAAAGAGGGTGATTCTATAGAACTGGGCAACCTTTCCCTGCAAATCATGGAGACACCGGGCCACACTCCCGGAGGGATATGCCTGGTTGAAGACAACGCTGTTTTTTGTGGCGATACCCTTTTCGCCGGCTCTGTCGGAAGAACTGATCTGGCTGGCGGTTCGTATTCCAAGCTGATGATGAGCATCAAAGAACGTCTGGCCGGGCTTCCTGGCCGGACGGTTGTTTACCCGGGCCATGGGCCGGCAACAACCATAGAAGAAGAGGTGGCAACTAATCCTTTTATTAAAGGGGTATGATGAATAAAAAATATTTATGAGATCATAGCTGGGATACTGAAAATATATTAATTTTTATAATTTAAGCAGGATTATTTTAATCAATAGAGAATACCCTTATCTGATAATTACTAAGTGTAAAATCTTCTTTGATCCAGGAAGGCTTACCTGATTATAATGAAATAAACTAAAATATCCTGTTCCCATTTAAAATATTTGGAGCCTTTTTTGCCCGCCCGGTAATCGTCATCACGGTGGTAGATCTTAACAGCGCAATTTTCTGGAGTATGATGGCTAATCTCTGGGCTTAGTATTTACTCAGTAAGTGAGTTTTATTATATGCCGGTTATAGGCTCTCTAAAGTGTGGTTGTTAGGGCTGATAATAGTTTTACCTGTCGTGCTTGAGCTGGAGCCTTGCTATCACCACCTGCCACTTCTCTACCGGGACAGGTTATAATATTTACTATTTTATTGTTGCTACAATCTACAGATCGGAGAAAAAGGTATGCAGAAATGGCCTTAACCCTATCGCTATCATCGCTGGTTATTTGGGAGTGCTTAATTAAATGTTTAACTTGATGGGAATTAAAAAAGGTGGTGTTAGATTATGGATACAAAAAAACTACAAGAGATGAACTTGCATGAACTGCATCGTTTGGCAAAAGAACACGAAATTAAAGGGCAGTCAACCATGCGTAAGCAGGAGTTGATCGATGCCCTGACCAAACTATTTTCTGAAAACGGCGAGCAGCATACGGCTTCAGGGATGCTGGAAATTATGCCGGATGGGTTTGGGTTTTTACGGCGTAAACAATACCATTTTTCGGAAGATGATATTTATATCTCTGCTTCCCAGATTCGCCGTTTCAACATGAGGACTGGCGATATCATTGCCGGCCGAATAAGGCCACCGAAGGATAATGAACGCTACTATGCCCTTCTCCAGGTAGAAGAGATTAACGGTGAGGATCCGGAGAAACTGTCCCGACGGCCGCCATTTTCTTCCCTGGTTCCCATTCATCCTGACGAGCAGATCAAGATGGAAACCCAATCCCATATTATGTCTACTCGAATTATTGATCTTCTCATCCCGATCGGAAAAGGGCAGCGAGGTCTGATCGTGTCCCCGCCAAAAGCCGGGAAAACCATGCTCTTAAAACAGCTTGCCAACAGCATAAAAACCAACCATCCCGAAATTAAGCTTATTATTCTATTGATCGACGAGCGCCCGGAAGAGGTTACCGATATGGAACGCAGTGTCGATGCCGACGTGGTTAGTTCAACTTTCGACCAGAAACCAGAAAACCATATTAGGCTGGCCGAGCTGGTTCTTGAAAGATCCCAGCGCCTGGTTGAACAGGGTGAGGATGTAGCGGTCTTGATTGACAGCATTACCAGGCTTACCCGGGCTTATAACCTGGTCATTCCGCCCAGCGGCAGAACCCTTTCCGGCGGTATAGACCCCAGTGCTTTCTATAAACCGAAAAGGTTCTTTGGCGCCGCCAGGAATATTGATCAAGGTGGAAGCCTTACCGTGCTGGCTACGGCAATCGTTGAAACCGGGAGTAGAATGGATGATGTGGTCTATGAAGAATTTAAAGGTACCGGAAACATGGAGCTTCATCTTGATCGGCGCATTTCAGACCGCAGAATCTTTCCGGCAATCGATATTTCTCGCTCCGGAACCCGCCGCGAAGAGCTGCTTCTAGATGAACACAAGATTGAGCTGATGTGGGCTCTGCGTCGGGCTATGGGTAGCAGCACCAGCATCGAATTTCTAGAGAAATTGATGGATCGCATCAGGAAAACCAAGTCGAATGAAGAATTTCTCAGCAATATGCACACCATGTAATGAATGGAATATTGGGGACGGTTCTAAATATTCCATCTTACCTTTTGCCACGATCGATTGAGATCGGAATATTTAGAACCGTCCCCAATATTCCTGTGCTGTTGCATTATTATGGAGAGTGAGTTTAACCGAGATGTTTCAACCAATTAAACGCAAGAGAGTTTATACAGAAATTATTGAGCAGCTGCGGGAATTGATCGAAAAAGGCGAATTAAAGCCCGGCGATAAATTGATGTCTGAACGTGAAATGGCCGAAAAACTCCAGGTTAGTCGCTCTTCAGTACGAGAAGCGTTCCTGGCTCTTGAATTAATGGGGATCCTGGAAAGCAAGTCCGGCGAAGGGACTTATATAAGTTCGGTTTCCGGATCGGCCGAAGCGATCCAGCCGCTAACCATGATGTTGTTGATGGAAAAGGGTACTTCCTTTGAATTACTTGAAGTGAGGCGCATCTTGGAAGGAGAAGCTGCTTACCTGGCTGCTGGAAGAGCCTCCAAAGAACAACTTGAAAAAATTAAAAAATATTTATCCATGATGGAAGACGATTATCAAAAAGACTGCCTGGGGGAAGAAGCAGATGCTTCTTTTCATGTAGCATTGAGCGAAGCTACCGGCAACCGGGTCCTGCAAAACTTAATGAGCAAGGTCTCCGACCTGCTTATAAAAACAATGCGAGAAAGCCGCGAGAAGATGTTCTCCAAGTCCGAAAATCGCCGGATCCTGCAGCAGCAGCACCGCGATATTTTTAAAGCGGTTGTGGAGAGAAATCCAGAAGAGGCCCGTAAAGCCATCCACCGGCACCTGGATTTTGTCCGGCAGGAAACTGCCCGGGAGCAGAGTGGATCCTGACAAAATATTTTTTAACCACTTCTTCAATGCCTTTCATTCACCCTGCTTTATTATTTATTTAATATTGGTCCAATAAAAACCTGGATCTTGTTCCAGAGCCCGGGCTATAATTGCTTAAAATATTAAGTGCCATTTTTTTAACTAAAATTTAAGAAATATCAATTTGTAAGCAGGAAATTTCGACTTAATGTCGTAATGTTATGTTTAAAGCGGTCTGACCATCATACAGCCGACCATTAAACCACTTCATTGAATTATTCTCAATCCAGCTATTACCACCGGGGCAAGACATTCTTCTATTGCGGCAGTGTATGGCTTTAACTTAAACAGGAGCGTTCTATAAGATTAGCTGTTCAGCGTCTTCTTAAATGTGCTGACTGTATAACCTGTTTCAAACAAAACCTATTACCGACCAAGAGCCTGTGCTAATTTATATAAATATGCTTCTCGCAAGTTTCTCGGAAGTTTTTTTACAGCAGGTGCTCCAATCACCAGGCCCGGTGATTGAGTAAATATAAGCAGGATAAAGAAAATATTGACTAGGAGGTTATTGAATGTCTGAAGAGCAAAAGGCTGCAGTTTACAAGCCTGTAACGCGAGCTGTTGTGGATGAACTGAAAAGGATTATCGATGGACAGTATGTTTTGGTGGATGACGAAGAAAAACTGAAAGAATACTCCCATGACGAAGTGGCGGAAGAAATGTACCACGGCTTGCCGGAGGTGGTGGTTAAGCCGAATAGCACGGAAGAAATAGCGGCAATCATGAAGCTGGCCAACCGGGAAAATATTCCAGTCACCCCCCAGGGCGCTAAAAGTGGTCTGTCCGGAGGCGGCGTGCCCGTGATGGGTGGCATCCTTCTATCCATGGAAAGGATGAACCGGATTTTGGAAATTGACAGGACCAACATGATGGCAATTGCTGAGCCGGGGATCATTACCAACGATTTTAGCGCAGCCGTGGAAAAAGAAGGGCTCTTTTTTGCCGGTTATCCCATGAGCCTTTTAACCTGCTATCTGGGCGGTAATGTCGCTGAAAATGCCGGCGGCGGGAAGGCTATCAAGTACGGTGTTACCAGTCGTTATATTCTTGGCTTGGAGGTTGTGCTGCCTTCAGGAGAAGTTGCCTTTTATGGAGGTAAGCGCGTAAAAGATGTCACCGGTTACAACATGGTCCAGTTGATGGTGGGATCCGAGGGGACCCTGGGTATTTTCACCAAAATTATCGTCAAGTTAATTCCATTACCCAAGGCCAAGACCGATATGATGGTTTTGTTTGAAGATCTGGAGACGGCAATTGATGTAGTTCCCAGGATCATGACCGAAGTAGGGATTACCCCAACCGGTATTGAGTTTATGGACCGGTTAACCCTGGAAACAAGCTGCAAGCACCTGGGTGAGAGCCTGGAGCAGTACAAAAATGCCGGAGCGTTTTTAATCATTGAAGTGGACGGTAATGATGAAGAGCGGGTCCTTAATGAATGCCTCGATATCGGTGAGTTTTGCACAGAGAACGGCGCTATTGATGCCTTCGTAGCCCATACTCCGTCTGATCAGGAAAAAATATGGAAACTTCGCCGAAATGCTGCCGAGGCCTTCAAGGCAATAAGTCCTCGCCAGACCCTGGAAGATATCGTGGTCCCCATGAGCGAAATTCCCAAGGTTTTGCCTGTCTTAGAAGATCTCTCCAATAAATATGATGTTTTCATTCCCTGTTACGGACATGCCGGGGACGGTAATTTGCACGCTACCGTGGTCAAAAATCCCGATCACAGTGAAGATCAGTGGCTGGAGATCTTACCGAAGGTGCTCGCCGATTTGTATTCCGAGATCCACAGGCTTGGCGGGACGATCAGCGGTGAACATGGTATCGGAAACAAGCGCAAACAGTTCTTACCCCTGGTGCTTGGCGAAACAGAAATTGAATCGATGAAAAGCATCAAAAGAGCCCTGGATCCCAACAACGTCCTTAATCCGGGTAAAATATTTGATCTTTAAGGAGGGAATGGCCAGATGCAATGCAAGCTTCCCTATGGAGAAAGTGAATACATCTTAAAATATCCAGATGAAAAAGTTAAAGCTGTTTTGGAAGGCGTATCTATGCAGAGCCCTGCTTCCGAGGAGGCAGAAGTGAGGCGGGCATTAGAAAACCCAATTGATTCAGCGCCTCTTTCCCAACTGGTTAAGAAGGGAGAAAAAGTATGCATTATTATCGGCGATGTTACCCGCCTCTGGGTGAGGCACCACGTGCTCTTGCCGCCGATTATTGATCAATTGAACCGGGGTGGCATTGAAGACGAAGACATCCTGATCCTGTCAGCTACTGGAGACCACCGTGAGCATGCGTCTGAAGAACATCGCAAGCTTGTAGGTGATGACCTCTACCGCCGGATTAAAGTGGTGGATCATCGGGCCCAAATAAAAGAAGACATGGTTAAACTAGGGAATACTACTTACGGAAATGAGGTATTAATTAACCGTAATGTGGTGGAAGCTGACCGGGTTATCCTCACCGGGGGAATTGTATACCATTTCCTGGCCGGTTGGGGCGGTGGCAAAAAGGCGATCATACCCGGAGTGGCCGGCTACGATACAATCATGCGCAACCACACCCTGGCTCTTCATCCCGAACCAGGCCGCGGCATTAATCCGGAGGTGCGGGCCGGCAAACTGGAGGGCAACCCCTGCAGTGATGATATGGTTCAGGGCGCCAGCCTGGTTGGACCAGATTTTCTGGTAAACAGTGTAATCAACGAGGCAGAACATAAAATAGCCCTGGCAGTAGCCGGCAACTACCTGACTGCATTTAACCGGGGTTGTCGCTATGTCGATCAACATATGGGTGTAAAAGTCAAAGACCCCGCTCCCCTGGTGATTGCTTCCTGCGGTGGCTATCCCAAGGATATAAACTTCTACCAGACTTACAAGACCCTCTACAATGCCCACTTTGCCCTGGAAAAGGGAGGAACGCTGATCCTTGTAAGTGAGAGTCGGGAAGATATTGGCAACGATGATTTTGCCGCAATATTTACCGATTATGACAACAATGACGACCGCGAAGCTTCCCTGCGTCTGCGCTACACTATCGGCGGCTACATGGGTTACCACTCCGCGGTTATCGCCGCAGATAACCGGGTCCTGGCTTTGACGGGCCTTGAACGGGAAAGGGTTGCTAAAATGGGGATGACTGCAGTGAATTCCCTCGATGAGGCCCTGGACATAGTTAAGGAAAGGTTTGGGGGTGATTTTCCGGATGCTTATATAATGCCTCATGGCGGCACAACCCTGCCTATCCCGGAGTAAGGTCGTTTAATGGAAAATGATCGATTGTAAAATTGTAAAGGGTGAATTCTTAACTGTGATTTAAAAAGAGTTAATACAGCAGTACTGCATTTTGGGCAAGTGATATTAAGATTAAGTGATCACGATAGTCATTGAGGCAAAGGCTGTAGGTCTACTTACATGGAAACAGGCCGCTTAGGTCCGAGCCATGGGTGGCGAATACAAAGGGTAACCTAAATAAATGCCTGCAGCTGATTTGTTACCATTGTCCGCGATCAGCCGTTACCGGCCCAAAATGCAGCACGGCTGAGTAAACACTTAAAAGATTAAAAGGAGGAAATAAAATGCCTATGGGATTGTTGGCATTAATAGCCGCTCTGCCTATTTTACTGGTGATTGTCCTGATGGCCGGTTTTATGTGGCCGGCAAAAAAAGCGATGCCCCTGGCCTGGGGTTTGGCCGTGTTGCTTGGTTTGTTGATCTGGCAGGTGGACATAATGAGAGTTATTGCCGCCTCGCTGGAAGGTGTCCTTTCGGCTATTGATATCCTGGTGATCGTTTTCGGAGCCATATTGCTGCTTAATACCCTGCGCAACAGCGGTGCTTTTGATGTGATTAACAAAGGTTTTGATGGGATCACCCCGGACCGCCGTATCCAGGTATTAATTATCGGCTGGATGTTTGTTTCTTTTATAGAAGGGGCAGCTGGTTTTGGCACCCCTGCAGCCCTGGCCGCTCCATTATTAATGGGTCTTGGGTTCCCACCGGTAGCCGCGGTGATGTGTGCTTTGATTTTCAATTCCACATCAGTAACTTTTGGAGCAGTAGGCACCCCGATCATCGTGGGCACTGAAGCAGCTGTTTCCGGGATGCTTCCCGAAGGAATGGCTATGCGGGAGTTTCTGGTAGAGGTGGGATACTGGTCGGCCTTGCACCATGCCATAGTAGGGACTTTTTTGCCGGTCCTGGTTGTGGCTATGCTGACAAAATTTTACGGGAAAAACAAGTCCTTTGTTGAAGGATTAAAAGCGGCACCGTTTGCAATTTTTGCCGGCCTTTCCTTTACCGTCCCCTATTTTATGATGGGCGCTTTCGTCGGTCCTGAACTGCCCTCGGTAGTAGGGGCTTTAATTGGCCTATTTATTGTGATTACTGCCGCCAGGAAAGGTTTCCTTGTGCCCAAAGAAACCTGGGACTTCCCCCCCGAAAACGAGTGGGGCGAAGACTGGGGTGAACCTCTGAAAGTGGAAGAAAAGATAGACAGGGGCCCCGCTATGTCCATGACGATGGCCTGGACTCCTTATGTCCTGGTAGCAGTGATTTTAATCATTACCCGCCTGGGTTTGTTCGGGCTGGATAATATCCTGCAGGCAGTGGTGATAGAATTGGAGCAAATCCTGGGACAGGAAGGCGTTGCCTGGGATATTCAACCTTTCTGGCTCCCGGGAACGGTGCCTTTTATCTTAATTGCCCTGGTAACATTTTTCCTGCACCGGATTCCCGGCGAAAAGGTAAGTCAGGCATTCGGGAAAACAGTGCAACAAATTATACCGGCAGCCATAGCGCTCTTTTTTGCCCTGGCCATGGTCAGGGTACTGGTGCAAACTGATATTAATGCAGCAGATTATCCCAGCATGCTCATGGTCCTTTCTCAATCTGCTGCTGCCGGTGTGGGTCAAGCGTGGCCGCTGGTGTCGCCCTTTGTTGGAGCCCTGGGAGCGTTTGTTTCCGGGTCAAATACTGTGGCCAACATTCTATTTGGCGGTTTTCAGTTCAGTGTGGCCGGAGGTCTGGGAATCTCTCAAACGGTTACTTCAGCACTTCAGGCCGTCGGCGGCGCCACCGGTAATATGATTGCCGTGCACAATGTAGTTGCCGCCTGTGCTGTATGCGGCATAGTCGGCAAAGAAGGATTTGTAATCAGACGCAACCTGCCTGCTTCCCTGCTCTATACCTTCCTGGTAGGTGTGGTAGCCCTGGTGGTTATTTATGTATTCGGGGCCGGCACGTTTTAAAGTAGCTTGGCCGGCTTACATATAAAATAATGGGGACAAAATAATGGGGACGGTTCTAATTATTCCTAACCTGGACGAGCCAACTCCATAAGAGTTGGTTTTCAAAATGAATCCTATTAAACCCAGTGTACATAAACGCTTCCTGGATCGCTTCAAAATGTCTTGCCAAATTAACGAAGGACTTCAGGATTAAGGGTCTAATGGATCCAGGCATCAATTTTTGTTGCGGTTGGGATTGGAATAAACAGAACCGTCCCCAATATTTTAAGTTGCAGAATAAAAGGTGATATGCTATGATTTGAATTCGAGGAAAGGATTAAGGAGGAATAAAATTATGAAGCCAGATATACATCCCGAATATCATTGTGCCCGGGTGACCTGTGCCTGCGGTGAGACTTTTGAAGTCGGTTCCACCAGGGAGTCCCTGAAAGTGGAAATTTGCTCCAAGTGTCACCCATTTTTTACCGGCAAACAGAAATTTGTGGACACCGGTGGCCGGGTTGAACGTTTTAAACGCAAGTATGGCAGGTAAAGCTATGAGCAGAGCCTGGGTGCTCTGCTTTTTTCTTTTTAAACAAAGAAGGGATTGTTAAATGAATAATAAAGACAAAGTTGGCGGACAGGCAGTACTGGAAGGAGTCATGATGCGCTATCGTGATCGGATGGCTATTGCCTGCCGACGGAGCGATGATACGATCAGCGTGCATCGAGAAACATTACAGCCCCTGGCCAAAAAATTTCGCCCGCTCGGCTGGCCGGTGATCAGAGGGGCGGTAGCTTTTTTTGAAGCTCTGATCCTGGGAGTGCGGGCCCTTAATATCTCCGCAGCCGAAGCTCTTGCCGAAGAGGAAGAAGAGCTTACCGGATGGCATAGTTTATTAATGGTAGTGCTGGGTTTGGGACTCGGAATCAGCTTGTTTTTTATACTACCGACTTACCTGGTCCGCTTTTTACCCGAGTGGCCCCCGATCTGGCTAAATATTATCGAGGGTATGGTCCGCCTGACCATTTTTATAGCCTATATTGTGATTATTACGCGCTGGGGCGATATTCAGCGTTTTTTCCAGTACCATGGGGCGGAACACAAAGTCATTTATTGCTATGAGAGCGATCGGACCCTTGATCTAAACCGGATCAGTGATTTTTCTACTCGCCACCCCCGTTGTGGGACCAGTTTTATACTTACGGTCATGGTGGTCAGTATAGTCCTCTTTTCATTTTTCGGCTGGCCGGATCTGGCTCAACGCATTGCTCTGCGGCTGGTATTACTGCCCCTGGTAGCGGGGCTCTCCTACGAGGCAATCCGGTATTCAGCCAGAAGTTCGTCGCCCCTGGTTAAGGTAATGGTGGCGCCGGGTTTGTGGCTGCAGAAGCTTACTACCCGGGAACCGGACAAAGGCCAGCTGGAGGTGGCTCTATCCGCTCTTAAGGCTGTCCTTGAAATGGAGGAAGGGCAAAAGGCCTGTGAAAGCGAGGCAGAGGTGACTGCAGATGCAAGATAAACTGGAAATGATTGAAAAAAGATATGCAGAGTTGGAACAGCTGTTAAGCGATCCCAAGGTTATCGAAAAGCGTGAAGAATGGATGAATCTTTCTAAGGAAATGGCCTCAATTAGCTCAATTGTCGAGCTTTATCGCCGGTTGAAAAAGGTCTACCAGGAAATAGGAGAGGCAGAAGAACTGCTTGCCGAAGGCGAAGATGCGGACATGAAAGAATACTTTAAAAAAGAAATTGAGGAACTGAACAGGGAGAAAGAAAAGCTTGAATCCGACTTAAAAGAAGAGCTGCTGCCCAAAGATCCCTATGACGATAAAAACGTTTTTATTGAAATAAGGGCCGGCACCGGTGGAGAAGAAGCGGCCCTTTTTGCCGCTGATTTATTAAAAATGTACTCACGTTATGCCGAACAAAAAAATTACAGGGCGGAAATTGTGGAGTCACACCCTACAGACATCGGTGGGTACAAGGAGGTAATCCTCGGAATTGAAGGAAAAGGCGCCTACAGCCGTATGAAGTTTGAGAGCGGTGTGCATCGTGTTCAAAGGATTCCCTCGACTGAATCCGGGGGACGGATCCATACTTCCGCCGCCACGGTAGCCGTTCTCCCGGAGGTTGAAGATGTAGATGTTGAAATAAATCAACAGGATTTACGCATCGATACTTTTTGCGCAACCGGACCAGGCGGACAGAGTGTCAACACGACTCAGTCTGCTATCCGGATTACCCATCTCCCTACCGGCCTGGTGGTGAGCTGCCAGGATGAGAAATCTCAGCTCCAAAACAAGGAGAAGGCTCTGCGCATTCTGAGAAGCCGGCTCCTGGATAAATATATTTCCGAACAGACGGCAGAAGTGGCCGAAACCAGAAAAACCATGGTCGGGAGTGGTGATCGCAGCGAAAGGATCCGTACTTACAATTTTCCGCAAAACAGGGTTACTGACCATCGGATTGGCCTTACTCTGCATAAGCTGGAACTGGTCCTAAACGGGGATATAGATGAGATAATAGAAGAGCTGATTGCCAATGAACGGGCTGAGCAGCTGAAAGAAACGGGAGGCTGAAAAGCCCTTGGTGATTAAAAAGACGATTAAAGAAGCTCTGCGGGGAGCTTCTTTTTGCTTACAGGAGGCTGGTATTGAGCGGCCTCACAAAGAAGCGGAGTACCTCCTGACCCGGATCATGAAGACAGATCGCCTGCGCCTGTTTCTGAGTCGGGAAGAATTAATATCTCCGGAAATTGTTGGTGTTTTTCAAGATGCAGTAGAGCGCAGATGCCGAAAAGAACCTGCTGCTTACATTGCCGGAGAAAAATATTTTTATGGAAACCGGTTTATTGTTAACCGGGATGTTTTGATTCCTAGGCCGGAAACTGAACTGCTGGTTGACTGTGCTGTAAACTGGCCAGGCCGGCAGGGCAGCAATTCCGGCCGCCCTATATCCTGCGTTGACCTGGGAACCGGCAGCGGAGTCCTTGCCGTAACCCTGGCTCTCCTGATGCCCGGCATGAAAATGTGGGCGGTAGATTGTTCTGAAGCTGCTCTAAAAATTGCCCGGTTAAATGCTGCGGAACATGGTGTCCTGGACCGGATTTGTTTCCTTCAAGGCAATTACTTCAATGCGTTTGATAACGCTGGTTTAAAACTCAGATTTAATATTGTGGTTGCCAACCCGCCTTACCTGGCTATAAAAGAACTGCAACAATTACCCGCTGGAGTAAGGGATTATGAACCGATCCGGGCGCTTGACGGCGGGAAAGACGGGCTGGAAGGATACCGTCTTATTCTGGCCCGGTTGGGTGATTATATGGCAGCGCCGGGTGTGCTCTTGATGGAGGTTGGCGCCGGTCAAAAAGATGAAGTGGAGAGGCTCTGCTCTGATACCGGGCTTTTCAGTTTCATAAACTGGCACAGCGACCTGAACGGTTGGCCGCGAGTTATAGAAGGGTTTATCTCTTAATAACTTTTTAATGTCTGGACCGGAAGGGGCCAGATCATTTGCAGCGAGGCATTGCTTTATGCGTCGCCGTCGGCTCATGCAACTCAACGCCTGCTCTCTTTCATAACAGATCAGAACGGCAGTAGTTTTAAGAATAATAGTCCCGCTATTATTGGTGCAGCCTAGTTAAGTCTTTTGCCGGTTGAAGTGATGGTCAGTTTTCCGTGCTTGACCCCTTTAACCCCGATTAGCCTTCCGGCCAGCTCCCTGGCTTCACCGGCCTTGCCTTTGATGACCATAACTTCCAGGCAATGATCATGTTCCAGGTGTACGTGCATGACAGAAATAATCATTTCATGGTGGTCATGCTGCAGCTCCAGAAGCATGTCGCTCAGGCCGCGGACGTGGTGATCGTAAATTATGGTAACTGTGCCGGCGACTTCCTCGTCTTCTTGTGACCACTCCAGTTCAACCAGCTGCGCCCGGACCAGATCCCGGATTGCTTCTGAACGGTTCGGGTAACCGTGCTTTACAATTTCCTGGTCCAGACGTTCCAGCAAGTCTTTTTCCATGGATATTCCAAAACGAATTAGTTCAGACAACCGGTTAACACCTCCGAAAAATTTGTTCTGATTATAACACAATAAAACAAGGAAAAGTTGAGTTTATGCAGAATACTTCCCTTCAGGTCCTTTTGTTGCTTGTATTTCAGTCAGTACAAAGGTTTTACCCTTGTGGGGGCTTCAATTGCAAGGGAAGGTCCCGAAAGGATCTATTCGTTTGAAATAGCATTACTCCTGATTTATAATAATTGAAGCAGTAGGCATAGTGACTTAGAATTCAGCTCCTCCGGGAGGTCAGGCATTGTTCTGGGAAATTGCCTTTACTACGCTGGGCGGCTTGGGCCTGTTTTTATTTGGCATACAAATCATGGCTTCCGGGATGCAGAAGGCGGCAGGAGATCGTTTTCGAAGAATCCTGGAAGTCCTGACTAACAAACCTGTTATCGGTGTTTTAACCGGTATCCTGGTGACGATCCTGGTCCAAAGCAGCAGCACTGCAAGTGTTATGGTTGTCGGTTTTGCCAATGCCGGCTTGATGAACCTTTCCCAGGCGATCAGTGTAATCATTGGGGCCAATGTGGGAACTACGGTTACCGCTCAACTGGTTTCTTTCGAAATATGGGTTATTGCCCTTCCTGCAATCGGCATAGGTTCGCTCCTTAATTTTTTCGGCCGGCGTCGTTTTCAACGTTACCTCGGACAGACGGTGTTGGGTCTTGGCCTCCTGTTTCTGGGTATGATTACCATGTCTGAGGGCATGAGTCCTCTGCGCGAACTGGATGCTTTTTACCGGATGCTTCTTCAATTCAGCACCTATCCTGTTTTAGGGATCCTGGCCGGAGCCATCTTTACCGCTTTGATTCAAAGCAGCAGCGCCGCTACCGGTGTGATTATTGCCCTGACAGTACAGGATTTGATCCCCTTTGATGCAGCGGTTCCCCTTATATTAGGCACAAACGTAGGCACCAGCATTACAGCCATCCTGGCCGGCATTGGGGCCAATGTTGCGGCGCGTCGGGCAGCCGCGGCCCATGTTGTATTCAATGTGGTCGGAGTCATCCTGATCCTAATTTTCCTGGGCCCATTTACCAGTGTGATTGTAGAGACAGCCGAGACAGTACCCAGGCAGGTGGCCAATACCCATACTGCGTTCAACGTATTTAATACCCTGGTATTTCTTGTTTTCCTGAAGTATTTTAACCGCTTGATATGTTATATTATACCCGGCGAAGATGAGAAAATGGACTTTGGTCCAAAGTATCTCGATGCAAGGATAATGAAAACTCCTGCCGTGGCCATCGGAGGAGCCAAGCAGGAGCTGCTGCGCATGGCCGGTATTGCCCGGGAAATGTTGGATGAGTCGGTCCAGGTATTTCTCAACAAGGATCTGAAGAAGATAAAGCATATCGATCAGATGGAGGAATTGATCGACGGCCTGGAAAAGGAGATTAACGTTTATCTATCTGAACTTTCCCAGCACTCGATGTCTCAGCAGCAAACTAAAATGATCGGTAACCTGATGTCGGCGGCAAACGACCTGGAAAGGATTGGGGATCATTCAGAAAATATCATGCAGTTGGGTGAAATGAAAACAGAAGAGAGGCTCCCCTTTACCAATGTGGCCCAGGAAGAAATACGATCGTTCAGTTCCCGGATTGCTTCCATGCTTAACAGGGCGGTAATCGCTTTTGAACAGGCAGACAAGGATCTGGCTGCGGAGGTGGTGGCTGAAGACGACGAGATAGACGAACAAGAAAAAGTGTTGCGCAATAAACATATCGACCGCATCAATACAAAACAATGCCATCCCGCGGCGGGTGTTATTTACCTCGATCTGCTCAGTAATCTTGAAAGGGTGGCCGATCACGCCAAGAATATTGCCGAGCTGGTTCTGGAAGAATAATCATCGCCCGGAAAGTAGATGAAGTTTTATGCCTCCTTTAACCAAAGGCACTTTGTTGCTCATGGAAGATCAACCTTCCCTCGAAAAAGCTGCCCAAATCATCAACAAAGGCGGGTTGGTTGCTTTCCCCACCGAAACTGTTTACGGTTTGGGGGCCGCTGCAACCGATGAAGACGCTGTGGCCGGTATTTACAAAGCCAAGGGCCGTCCTGCGGACAATCCTCTGATTGTCCATCTTTCCGACCCCGGTCAGCTTGAAAATGTCGCCCGGGATATAACGAAAAAAGTTTATAAGCTTACGGACCGGTTCTGGCCTGGGCCGTTAAGCCTGGTTTTGCCCCGTTCTGAAAAGATACCGGACCTGGTCTCGGCCGGATTGCCTTCAGTTGCGGTGCGTATGCCCGATCACCGGACTGCCCTTGATTTTATCCGCTTATCCGGGGTGCCCATTGCCGCGCCCAGCGCTAACCGTTCCGGGCGGCCAAGCCCAACAACCTACCGGCATGTGCTGGAAGATCTTACCGGCCGGATTGATGCTGTAATAAAAAGCTCGCCCTGCAAGGTTGGTCTCGAGTCCACGGTTCTTGACATGACCGGAGAGGTTCCGGTAATTTTAAGGCCGGGAGGTGTTTCCAGGGAAGAGCTTGAAGAGGTAATGGGCTGTACCGTAGATGTGGCCGGGGCCAGGGGGCAATTCGTACGTCCTCTTTCGCCCGGAATGAAATACCGCCACTATTCGCCCCGGGCGAAATTGTTCTTAATTACCGGGCCATCTGCGTCACGATTTCCTGTTATTAAGGCTTTGACGAAACATTACCGGAACCTTGGTTTTACTGTTGGATACCTGAATACTTCTTTAAAGGGCAGCTTAAATCAGGGAACTGATCCGGCATGTTTTGCAGCCGCATTATATAAATCGCTGCGCCGCATGGATCGCCAGGGGGTGGATATAATCCTGGCTGAAGAAATTGATGCGGCCGGTATTGGCCTGGCTGTGATGAACCGTTTAAAAAAAGCTGCTGCGAGAACACTGCGGGTGCAGCCTGGAAAACCTAAAGCTTGATCACAGGGGGATTGGATTTGTTAAAAATATTATTTGTCTGCACCGGAAATACCTGCCGCAGCCCGATGGCCGAAGCGCTGTTCAACAATGACCCCGTTCTGGAGCATCTGCCTTACAAGGTTGTTGCTTCATCTGCAGGCATATCCGCAGTAAAAGGTGAGAAGGCCTCCCTGCAAGCCCGCCGGCTCTTGCGCGAGGAAGGCATAACGGATCTGGAAAAACATTTTTCCAGGTCAGTCACAAAGGAAATTGTAGATGACGCTGATATTATCCTGGTTATGACCGGGGAGCAGCTGCAGGGTTTAACCGCCCCTTTCCCCCACCTGTCAGCTAAAACGTTTACCCTGAAGGGTTTTGTCTCTCTTGATCGAGAGAATCCCGATATTGGTGATCCCCTGGGCGGCGATCTGGAAAAATATCGCGAAGTGTTGGAGGAAATCAGGTCCTGCATCAAGAAAGTAATGGTCAAGTTAATGAAAGGCAGGGAGAGGAAAGGATGTGGGGAATGAAGATAGCGCTGGGGAGCGATCATGCCGGGTTTCGCTTGAAAGAGCATATCCGTGATCATGTCGAATCCTCGTCTCATACCTGTAAAGATTTTGGAGTTTTTTCCGAAGCAAGCGCCGATTATCCGGATATTGCCGCCTTTGTTACCGCTGCAGTTCAATCCGGCGAATATGATTGCGGCATTTTGATTTGCGGGACCGGGATCGGCATGTCCATTGCGGCTAACAAGAATACCGGGATCAGGGCGGCCCTTTGCGGGCAGGGTTACTCTGCCAAGTGCGCCAGGGAACATAACGATGCCAATATCCTGGCTATGGGTTCAAGAGTAATCGGTCCCGGTTTGGCCTTAGAGATACTCGATCTTTTTTTAAGCACTCCTTTTGCCGGAGGCAGGCACGAAAACCGGCTCCATAAAATTCAGGAACTTGAAGCTGGCAATGCGAGAACCCGGCCCAGTCAGGATTAATTATTTTCGGAGAGAATTTAGCAAAAAACTGGGGATTAATATTGAAAAAATAGAGTGGATATCCATTAAACCAGGTTGAACCTTTTCAACTGCTGGAGACCGGAGGGTTTGATTGATAGAACGGCCTGATTGGGATCACTATTTTATGCGAATCGCTTCTGTAGTTTCCTCTCGTTCAACCTGTATGAGACGGCAGGTAGGAGCATTGCTGGTTTTGAACAAAAGGATCCTGGCCACCGGCTATAACGGGGCCCCGGCAGGCCTTACTCACTGCGGGGAGATCGGTTGTCTGCGCCAGGAGATGCAAGTTCCGTCCGGCGAACGCCATGAGTTATGTCGCGGCCTCCATGCCGAGCAAAATGCTATCATCCAGGCCGCCGTCCATGGAGTGGCCATTAAGGATGCGGTATTATACTGCACCCACTACCCCTGTGCTGTTTGTGCCAAGATGCTGGTTAATGCCGGTGTGTCATCCCTTGCTCTGGCAGAGAACTATCCCGATACTCTGGCTAAAAAAATTTTTTCTGAAGCTGGTATTGGCATTAAATTTATTGTATAATATTTGCTGAACGTTAATTGTTTCATGTTTAAAATGTCTGTTATTTTGACACAAGTAGACATCTGATTTTTATGTTTAAATAAGATAAGTGAAAATAATAACTTATACCCTTTATTGCAGAAGGTTTAAAGCAAGGAGCCAAGAATATCAGGCTCGAAAGTTTTAACTGTTGGAGGAACAGCTCCGGTACAAGCACCAATAAAGTGACAGGTGGTGAAGTGCAATGACTGTGGAAATGGTTAAGTCAATAAAAGAAGCCGAAAACAGGGCTGAAGAAATCATCCGGGAAGCCCGCCAGGAAGGAAAGAAGGTTCAAAAAGACGCCCAGCGCAGGGCTGAAGAGCTCATGGAAAAAACCGTGATCGAAGCGGAAGAAGAAGCCGGGAATTTAATGAAAAAGGCTGAAGAAGAAGCCAGGTCCGAATCAGAGCCGCTTGTAAATGAACGTGAGGAAGAAATAAAGCACTTGAAAGAAAAAGCGGCAGAGCGCATGCCGGAAGCTGTAGCCCTGATCAAAAACAAGGTTGTGAAAACTGATGCCGATTATTGATATGAAAAAAGTTTATATCCTGGGGCATCGGCAGGAAAGGACCAGAGTTTTTAACCTCCTGCACAAGATGGGAACAGTGGAGCTGCTAGATGTAAAATCGGGCGAGGGGTGGAAGGAATTTCAGGATCTGCTGGAACCGGAACAGCTTCCGGATAATATTTCCCAGATTGACAGCAAGCGCAGTGATATTCGTTTTTGCCTTGATTTTTTCCAGCGTCACTTCCCAATCCGTAAAAGTATGATCGAACAGTTTACAGGCAGCAGACTTGATTTGACGGATGAGCAGTTCAACAGTTATATCGAAGCCCTCGAACAGGTTGAAGAGATATATAAGGCTTGCCGTGAAGCCGAAGAAGACTTAGTGCGCATTCGCAATGAAGAAACCCAGTCCCACAACCTGATTGAAGATCTTCAGCCCTGGGTGCCGCTGGATCTACCCCTGGAAGAGGTTGAAGAGGGTTCCTGGACCATGATGGATCTGTTCATTGTGCCCGTTGAACAGTATTCTGCCCTGTTGGAAGACCTGCCAGAAACAATTTCCGAATACTGCCTGGATGAAGTATTTTCCGACGAGGAAAATGTTTATTTCTTTTTTTCAGCCCTTGCCGAAAAGAAGCAGGCCATAGATGAACTTTTTAGGGGCAAGGCGGTTTCAAGAGCCAGCTTTCCCGATGTAACCGGCACTCCCTCGGACATAATAGACTCGTTAAATAAAAAACTGGAAGAATTAGCGCAGGAAAGAAGCGCTGTTTTAAAAGAAGTTGAAAAACTGCTTGTCCATCGACCGATGTTAATGGCCTGCTACGACTATATGGATAACGAGCACGCAAAACATCAGGCCATGGCAAATCTGGCCGGCACCGATAATAGCTTTTTGCTTGAAGGTTGGGCCCCGGTGCCTATTATGGACGATTTGGAAACTACTATCAGCGAAAATACTGAAACGGCAGTGCTGACCTCGCGGGAGCCTGAACCGGATGAAGACGTTCCGGTGCTTTTACATAACAAGGGTCCGGCCGAACCTTACGAAGTTGTGACCAAACTTTACAGTACTCCTAAAAGAAACGAGCTTGATCCCACTCCCTTTATGGCTCCGTTTTTCTTCCTGTACTTTGGTATTTGCCTTTCCGATGCCGGTTACGGTATCCTGCTGGGCCTGCTTGCCTTCTACCTTTACCGCAAACTGACCCTTGGCGAGTCGGGCCGGCAGCTGTTGAAGTTATTGATGCTCGGCGGGATTTCCGCTTTTGCTTTCGGGATCCTGCTGGGAGGATATTTCGGAGACTTAATAGAGCTACCGCCGTTGTTGTTCAATCCCCTGGAAGAGCCGATGACCATGTTGATTGCTGCTTTGGCTATTGGCCTGTTTCAGGTTTATTTTGGCATGGGCCTGCAGGCATATCGCAATATAAAAGGCGGGAAACCTCTGGACGCCCTTTATGATCAAGGGTTTTGGTTCATATTTTTAAACGGGCTGATCCTGCTTGTTACCGGGATTAATCCTGCCGGCCAGTGGATGGCTGTCGTTGGCGGGGCGGGGCTGGTTTTAACCCAGGGCCGTTCTCAGAGCAGTGTGATTCTGAAATTTTTCAGCGGCCTTTTGAGCCTTTACAACGTGACCCAGTATTTGAGCGATGTGCTCTCGTATTCGCGTTTGTTTGCCCTGGGGCTTGCTTCCGTTGTTATCGGCATGGTTGTCAATTCGGTTGGCGAGCTGGCTGCCGGGAGCATTATCGGTTATGTCGTTTTGGTCATAATCTTGATCGGCGGCCATTTCTTCAACATGATCATCAGCACCTTGAGTTCTTATGTGCACACCAGCCGCCTGCAGTACCTGGAATTTTTCAACAAGTTTTTTGAAGGCGGCGGAAGGTCATTCCAACCTCTCAGGGTTAAGAATAATTATGTCGATATTGTCGAATCGGAAGAAAACTAAAAAAACAGGTGTCAGGCCTGTTTATTTCAGAAGCAGGCAATTCCTGATTCCTGTTTTTTCATCGCTGATATTACTTAATTGTAGAACAAAAAAAGGAGGCTTTACAAAATGGAAGGAATTGAAATAGCAATGCTGGGAGTGGCTCTGGCGGTTGGTCTGGCCGGAAGTGGTTCGGCAATCGGAATCGGGATTGTCGGCCAGAGCGCTTGCGGCCTGATTTCTGAGGATCCGGACAAATTTGGGCAGACCCTTTTATTACAGGCTCTTCCGGGTACCCAGGGCATATATGGGCTCCTGGCGGGATTCCTGATCATGCAGGATATCGGAATTGTCGGTGAAGAACTGGTTGAACTGACTACCTGGCAGGGCTATGCTTACCTGATGGCGGCGCTGCCGATAGCTATTGCCGGTCTTAGTTCCGGTATTTACCAGGGCAGGGTCCTGGCTTCGTCAATAAACTTGATTGCCAAGAGGCCGGAAGAAATGGGTAAAGGAATTGTATACGCGGTGATGGTTGAAACTTACGCTGTCTTTGCCCTTCTGGCCACAATCTTAATGCTGTTCGGTATAGCTGTTTAGAGCCGGCTGCTTAAAGGAGTGAGTTGCTTGAAAGAAGGAGCGGACAGGATCATCCAGCGCGTCCTGGATGATGCGCAGGCCAGGGCCGAGTCTATAAAAGCTGAGGCTGCTGAAAAGGCGGAGGCTATAGAAGCCGAGGCTAATGAAAAGGCTAAAAAAAAGAAAGACCAGATTATTGAACAGGCGCGCAAATCAGCTGCTGAGCAAAAAAGCCGTATCATCGGTGTAGCCGAGCTCGAAGCGCGCAAAAAACTGCTGACTGCCAAGCAGGAAATGATTGGTAAAGCCTTCCAGAAAGCTTTAGATGATCTGACAGGCCTGGATAACCGGGAATATCTTACTGTTATCCGCAATCTTCTCCTGGAAATGGTTGATACAGGCTCGGAGGCAGTTATATTTAACGAGCATGACAAAGCAAGAATTACGGATGATTTTTGGCAAGAGGTGAACAAGGCTCTGGCCGACCAGGGTAAGAAGGGAGAGCTGAAGCTTTCGGAAGAAACAAGGCCTATTAAAGGCGGCTTCATCCTCCAGAGAGGCGGCCTGGAAATGAATTGTTCCTTTGAATCTCTTCTTATGGGAAAAAGAGATGAACTGGAATATGAGGTAGCCGAACTACTTTTTAAATAACAGGCAAGCTTTCCTCCAGGAAAGGAGAGCAGAGGTATATGCTTATTGATGATACAATTTATGGCTATGCGGTAGCGCGGGTAAAGGCTATGGAAACACAGCTTCTTGACCAGAGCCAATTTGAAAGAATGATCAATTCTTCCACTACCGAGGAAGCGGTAAAGGTTCTGTCCGAAACGGGCTATTCCGCCTCAGTAGCCGAACTGGATGATGTTTACAATTTTGAAACTATCTTAGCGGATGAGTTGAGTTACGTTTTCAATACTGTTTATAAGATTAGCCCTGTACCTGAATTGATCGGGATGTTGGCTCTGCGTTATGACATCCATAACCTGAAGGTATTGTTCAAATCCAAATTCCTGGGTGTTAAAAGTGATCTCCTTATCCCGGTCGGTTCCCTGGACATAGCCAAGCTGGAATATGCCGTAGGTGAGGATAACTACCTGTTGCTGCCCGAAAAGCTGCGCCGGGCTGCCAACTCAATTAATGAAGATTTTATGATTAACCGCGACCCCCAGATTATTGATTTAATCCTGGACCGGGTTCTCTATGAGCAGTTAATTGATGCCGCCAGGGAGTACGATGCGCCGTTTTTGGAGGGTCTTTTTGTCAGGCAAATCGACTTAAACAACTTGAAAACACTGATCAGGGTTAAACGAATGGGCCTGAGCAGGGATTTTTTGGCCAGGGTTCTGCTTCCAAATGGCACCCTGTCTGTCGATCGACTGACCTCCATGTTCGAGGAACCCCTGGAGTCCTTAATTTCTATGCTGGCCATAAGCGATTATGCTGAACTGGTCAGTGAAGGGGTGCGGGAGTGGTTGGAAAAAGGGTCGGCTTCAACCCTGGAAAAGTTATCTGATGATTTTATAACCTCTTACCTTAAAGAGGGCAAATGGGTTCCTTTTGGGGTTGAACCCCTGGTTGGTTACCTCTGGGCCAAGGAAATTGAGATTAAAAATATCCGCATTGTTTTAGTGGGCAAGATTAACAGGTTGCCTGCTGAATCAATCAGGGAGCGAATTCGCGATGTCTACATATAAAATTGCCGTTATCGGAGATAAAGACTCCATCCTGGGATTCAAAACCATTGGCGTGGATACCTTCCCGGTAACCAGTGATCAGACGGCGCTTGATACTCTCAAAAAGCTGGTTTCAGAAAATTATGGAGTTATTTTTATCACCGAAGAGTTGGCCCAGGGTATTCCGGATGTGATTAATGAGCTGCATAAGCGTTACTTGCCCACGGTGGTTTTGATCCCAAACAGTAAGGGAGCCCTGGGGATTGGAATTGAGCAAATAAGGAAAAATGTCGAAAAAGCGATTGGTGCAGACATTCTTTTCAGGAAAGAAGGTTGATAACTTGGATGTTGGAAGAATTGTAAAAGTATCCGGTCCCCTTGTAGTAGCTGATAAAATGGACGCGGCCCGGATGTACGATATGGTCAGGGTCAGTGAGGCCCGCCTGATGGGCGAGATTGTTGAGCTGCGCGGCGACCAGGCTTCCATACAGGTATACGAGGAAACTGGCGGAATAGGCCCGGGTGAACCCGTATATATTACCGGTGAACCGCTCAGTGTTGAACTCGGGCCCGGTATGATCGAGTCATTTTTTGACGGGGTCCAGCGCCCGCTCGACGGAATTAAAAAAGCAGCGGGCGATTATATCACCCGGGGTGTTGAGATTCCCGCCCTTGATCGCGATCGCAAATGGGATTTTAAGCCTACGGTTAAAGAAGGGGACCAGGTAGAGGCCGGAGACATCATCGGCACCATCCAGGAAACCACCATTATTGAACACAGGGTGATGGTGCCGGCCAATTTCCCCGCGGGGAAAATCAAAGAAATTAAAAGCGGCGAAGCTACTGTAACGGATGTTATAGCCAAACTGGAAACTGATGAAGGGGAACTTGAAATTACCATGCTGCAGCGTTGGCCTGTTCGTAAAGGCCGGCCTTACAAAGAAAAAATGGGTCCTCATATTCCTTTAATGACCGGTCAACGGATCCTGGACACGTTTTTCCCGGTGGCCAAGGGAGGGACCGCCTGTATTCCCGGTCCTTTTGGCAGTGGTAAAACCGTTACCCAGCATCAGCTGGCCAAGTGGGCCGACGCGGAAATAGTGGTTTACATCGGCTGCGGCGAGCGCGGTAACGAAATGACCGATGTCCTTTTGGAGTTCCCGGAGCTGCAGGACCCCAAATCCGGGGAGCCGCTGATGAAGCGGACGGTCTTGATTGCCAATACTTCAAATATGCCGGTTGCGGCCCGCGAGGCTTCCATTTATACTGGTATTACAATTGCTGAATATTTCAGGGACATGGGCTACAGCGTTGCCCTGATGGCGGACTCCACTTCCCGGTGGGCCGAAGCGCTCCGCGAGATGTCGGGCCGTCTTGAAGAAATGCCCGGTGAGGAAGGCTACCCGGCTTACCTCGGTTCCCGCCTGGCCGACTTTTACGAGCGTTCAGGCCGGACCATCTGCCAGGGCAGTGAAGACAGGGAAGGCGCTTTGACCCTGGTCGGCGCTGTATCCCCTCCGGGTGGCGACCTTTCTGAGCCGGTTTCGCAGGGCACGTTGCGTATTGTCAAGGTGTTCTGGGGCCTGGATGCTTCTCTTGCCTACCGGCGCCATTTCCCGGCTATTAACTGGCTCTTGAGTTATTCGCTCTACCTGGACAATGTTGCCCCCTACTTCAGGGAAACCATTGGCGAGCAGTGGAATGAAATGCGCAGGGAAGCAATGCGTCTGCTCCAGGAAGAATCGGAGCTGGAAGAGATCGTGCGCCTGGTGGGCATCGATGCCCTTTCTGCAAAAGAAAGACTGGTCCTTGAAACTTCCAAATCACTGCGTGAAGATTTCCTGCACCAGAATGCCATGCACGAAATTGATACCTACAGCTCCCTGGAGAAACAGTTCGCCATGATGGATTTAATCCTTACCTACCATCACGAAGCGGGAGCTGTAATAGAGAAAGCCGAAATAGATTTAGACCTGGAAAAACTGTTTTCGCTCCCGGTTCGGGAGAGGATTGCCCGGGCCCGGTATATACCGGAAGAAAGAATAAAAGAAATGGAAGATATTAAACGGGAGATCAAAGAACAGGTGGCCCCGTTAGCCGGTGAAGGAGGGGACGAAGATGCTTAAAGAGTACAAAACCATTGCCGATGTAGCCGGACCGCTGATGCTGGTGGAGCAGGTGGAAGGCGTGAAATACAACGAGTTAGCTGAAATTGAATTGCCCGGCGGGGATATACGGCGGGGACAGGTCCTGGAAATTGACCGTGACAAAGCTTTGGTGCAGGTTTTTGAAGGTTCTACAGGGTTAAATATTGGGACGGCAAAAGTCCGCTTCCAGGGCAAGGCTATAGAACTGCCCGTGTCTATGGATTTGCTGGGCCGGGTTTTCAGCGGACTGGGTACGCCCCGCGATCAGGGTCCCAAGATTATCCCCGATAAGCGGCTGGATATTAACGGTTTTCCGATTAACCCTTATGCCCGTGACTATCCCTCGGAATTTATTCAGACCGGGGTTTCGGCCATTGATGGGATGAATACCATGGTGCGCGGCCAGAAACTGCCAATATTTTCCAGCTCAGGGCTGCCCCACTCCAACCTGGCCGCCCAGATTGCCCGGCAGTCCAAGGTGCTCGGATCGGAGGCCAAGTTTGCCGTTGTTTTTGCCGCTATGGGTATCACTTTTGAAGAGGCGGATTTCTTTATCAATGACTTTCGCAAGACCGGCGCTATCGAGCATTCCATCCTTTTCATCAACCTGGCCGACGACCCGGCCATTGAAAGGATCTCTACACCGCGTATTGCCCTGACGGCGGCGGAATACCTGGCTTATGAACAGGATATGCATGTTTTGGTTATCCTTACTGACATGACCAACTATGCGGAAGCCCTGAGGGAGATATCGGCCGCCCGTAAAGAGGTCCCGGGCCGCCGCGGCTATCCGGGCTATCTCTATACAGACCTGGCCAGCCTTTATGAAAGGGCCGGGAGGATCCAGGGGCGCAAAGGGTCGATTACCCAGCTTCCCATCCTGACCATGCCTGAAAACGACAAGACCCACCCGATTCCCGACCTGACCGGCTATATTACCGAAGGCCAGATCATCCTGAGCCAGGAGCTGCACCGTAAAGGCATATACCCACCTATCGATGTTTTGCCTTCCCTTTCCAGGCTTAAGGATAAGGGGATCGGCGCCGATCAGACCAGGGAAGACCATGCCGACACCATGAACCAGCTTTATGCCGCCTATGCCCGCGGCAAGGAAGCCAAGGAGCTGGCTGCTATCCTCGGCGAAGCGGCCCTTTCAGAGGCTGACAAGAAGTTCTCCAGGTTTGCCGATGAATTTGAAAGCCGTTACGTGTCCCAGGGTGAAGAAGAGGATCGCACCATTATTGAAACCTTGGACCTGGGCTGGGAGCTGCTGGCTCTCCTGCCGCGAAACGAATTGAAGCGTGTCCGCGACGAATATCTTGAAAAATACCTGCCCGCCCAGGAGTCCGGCCAGGAGGAGGGTTAGTTTATATGGAAATAAGGGTCAATCCAACCCGCATGGAGCTAAACCGCCTCAGAAGAAGGCTGACCATGGCCCAGCGGGGGCACAAGCTGCTCAAGGATAAAAGAGACGAGCTGATCCGCCAGTTTATGATCCTGGTCCGGAAAAATAAAGATCTGCGCGAGCATATCGAGAAAGAGCTTACGGATGCTTTTGCCAAGTTCCTCCTGGCCAGGGCGGTTATGTCGGCTGAAAACCTGGAAGAAGCCCTGATGTACCCTACCAAGGTCCTCCGGCTCGATGTGCACAGGCAAAACATAATGAGTGTCTACACTCCCAAGTTTGACTGGGCTGAAGAAGAAACCGGCGGGGGAGAAGGGTCCAGCATTTACCCTTATGGTTTTGTCGATACTTCGGCGGAACTGGATACCTCCATTGAAACCCTGTCCAATATTCTGCCCCAGCTGATGGAACTTGCCGAGGTGGAAAAATCGGTTCAGCTGATGGCGGAAGAAATTGAAAAGACCCGCCGCCGGGTTAATGCTCTCGAATATGTCTTGATTCCAAGGCTGGAAGAAACGATCAAGTATATAACCATGAAGCTTGATGAAAGCGAAAGAGGAGCCCTGACCCGCCTGATGAAGGTAAAAGATATGGTGCGGGCCAAAACCTAATCTTTTTGCCGCAAGCGATCCAGGTAAAACAGAAATTTCGGCATAACATGCCCGTAAAAATGACTATAAATTATTCAAAGGAACATATAGCTTATGCATGAACTGATGGTCCGGGGAGGGACCCCCCTCCGCGGAACTGTAAAAGTGAAAGGTTCAAAAAATGCCAGCCTGCCTGTCATAGCCGCTTCCATGCTGACCGACGGGCCGGTGGTTATAGAAGAAGTGCCCGATCTTCTCGATGTTCGCGCCATGATCGAGGTTGTCCAGTCCCTCGGCGCCAGGGCCGGTTATGATCCCTCGCGGGAAAGGCTCGATATTGATGCGTCCGCTTTAAAATCCCTGGAGCCTCCGACTGAATTGGTGCAAAATATGCGCGCTTCTTTCCTGGTCCTGGGCCCCTTGCTGGCCCGCTTTGGAAAGGCGACCCTGGCTTTGCCCGGCGGCTGCGCCATCGGTTCAAGGCCGGTTGACCTTCACCTCAAGGGCCTGGCCGGGATGGGGGCAGAATATTCTATTTCCGGCGGTGTGATCGAAGCCCGGGCCGATCGGCTGCATGGCGAAAGAATATACCTTGATTATCCCAGTGTCGGCGCCACCGAAAATATTATGATGGCTGCTACCCTGGCCAGTGGCACCACCTATATTGAAAATGCCGCTTCCGAACCTGAAATAGTCGACCTGGCAAACTTTTTAAACAGCGCCGGTGCCCGAATTAGCGGCGCCGGGATGAAAACAATCCGGATTAAGGGAGTGGAGGGGCTTTATAGCACCCGACATTCAGTTATACCCGACAGGATTGAAGCGGGAACCCTGCTCTTAAGCGCAGCAGTGACCGGTGGAGATGTGGTGGTCAATAATGTCTTGACCGATCACTTAAAGCCACTGATGGCTAAACTAAAAGAGACCGGGACAGTGGTCGAAGAAGTTGATCCGGCATCGATCCGGGTTATAAGAGAAGATCGGCCTAAGGGCGCAGACTTGAAAACTATGCCCTATCCGGGTTTCCCAACCGATCTTCAACCTCAGTTCATGACCCTGCTGGCTTTATCCAACGGGACCAGCCTGGTTACGGAAACTGTTTTTGAAAACAGGTTCATGCACGTAGACGGTCTGCTCAGGATGAATGCCGACATCATGGTGGACGGTAACCGGGCGGTTGTGCAGGGCAAGAACACCCTGCGAGGCGCCCCGGTGCAGGCGTCAGATCTAAGGGCCGCTTCAGCCCTGCTTCTGGCCGGGATGGCTGCTGAAGGGACGACCATAATTTCCAATATAGATTACCTATGGCGAGGCCATAGCTGCCTGGAAGAGAGGTTAAACAACCTTGGGGCGCAAATTGAATGTCGGGCTTTTCCCATCTCATACCGGGCTGAAAAAACGGGAGAATAAGTTATTTCAGCGGGCGCCGGATTATGTATAACTACCCCGGGAACATTCATATCCACAGCACCTACTCTGACGGCAGCGGGCATATCGAAGATATTGCAGAGGCCGCATCTGCCGCCGGGTTAAACTATATTATTATCTCCGACCACGAAACCATGGCCGGGTTGCCTGAAGAAGGGATCCGGCACGGGGTGATTACCCTGGTGGGGATGGAAATTAATCGTCGTCACAGTCATTATCTGGCTCTCGACCTGGATCAGCCTGTGGAGTCGGATGAAGAAGATCCCCAGCGAGTTATAGACCGGGTGAACCAGATGGGTGGTTTTGGTTTTATAGCGCATCCCTTTGAAAAAGGGTCTCCCTATATTGAAAAAGGAAAAGCTTATCCCTGGTACAACTGGCCGGTTTTTCGTTTCAGCGGACTGGAGCTCTGGAATTATACGTCCCACTGGCGCGGTCGCGATCCTTCAGCCTTAAAAACTCTTTACCGGTTCTTTTTTAACCGCAAGGCGGCCATGGACGGTCCTTCCCGTGAACTGATCGAACTATGGGACTGTTACACTGCCGCCGGACACCGGGTAACAGCAATCGGCAGCAGCGATGCCCATGCTACGCTCTATAAAATCGGCTTCATCAAAGTGCCCGTGTTCACTTATCGCTATATTTTTTCGACTTTAAACACTTATATAACCTTGCCGGAGAAAATAAGCGGTGATTTTAGCACGGCAAAAAAACAGGTTACCGGGGCCCTTAGAAATGGGAATTGCTATCTATCTTTTGACAGCCTTTATCCAGGCCGGGATTTTTATTTTTATGCCGAGAATGGAAAATTGGTTACCTTTATGGGAGAATACCTGGAATATGAAAAAGGAATTAACCTGCACTTAAAAGCCCCTGCGAACCATGCTCTCTTACGTCTGATTGTAAACGGTCGTGTTGAAAGAGAGGTTGAAGGGCAAGAGCTCCTGCACAGCGCTGTAGTGCCGGGGGCATATAGGTCTGAGGTTTATTACAAGCCCCGCTTCGGTCGTGCCAGGCCCTGGATATATTCCAATCCGATTTACCTCGGTTAAAGAAGGGCTCCCTTGTAGGTTCGTTAAGATTAAAGGTATTATTATCCATGCCGGATCACCGAAGTATTGGCAGCAATGTTTAAGCCGGGCTTTAAATTCTTTGTTGCAGTAAAGCTGCAAATAAGATACGATAACAGGCAGAAAAACTGTTGGCTTGCTTGCAAGAAATGGTTTTGCCGACCCGGCAACGGCTGTTTTGTTTGTTTTCCCCGGCACTGGATTCCAAACAATCCATTCGCCGGGATCAATATACAGTAAGGAGGTTACCCTATGCTAAAGATTGGCATTAATGGTTTTGGCCGTATTGGCAGGTTAACGATGCGCGCCTCCCTCGACCAGGACAAGGTCAAAGTAGTAGCCATTAACGATCTCTCCGATAGCGCATCCCTGGCCCATCTGCTGAAGTATGACTCGGTCTATGGTATCCTGGACGCCGACGTTCAGTCTGATGAGCAAGGCTTCCTGATAAATGGTGAACGGGTTGCTGTTTTCTCTGAAAGGGAACCGGCAAACATCCCCTGGAAAGATGCCGGTGTAGATGTGGTCATTGAGGCTACGGGCCTGTTCCGTAAGCGTGATACGGCTTCCGGGCATTTCAGTGCGGGAGCGGAGAGGGTTATTATCAGCGCCCCCGGAGAAGCTGATCTCGTGGTTGTCCTGGGTGTTAACGAGCATCTTTACGATCCGGACGATCATTATCTGATTTCTAATGCTTCATGCACGACCAATGCCCTGGCCTTGCCTGTTAAAGTCCTCCATGAAAACTTCGGTTTAAAACGGGGCCTGATGAATACTACACATGCCTACACTAATGATCAACAGCTGCTGGACTTTCCCCACTCAGATTTGCGACGGGCTAGAGCTGCCGCCCTTTCGCTTATCCCGACGACTACAGGCGCCGCCAGAACCGTGGGAGAAGTAATCCCCGAACTGAAGGGTAAAATTGATGGTTTTGCCATTCGGGTTCCGACCCCGACTGTTTCGCTGGTTGATTTTGTAGCTGAACTGGAAAAGGGAGCATCTGTAGACGCCATTAACGAAGCTTTTAAAAAAGAGGCTGCCAACTCCGCTTACCTGGGTTACAGTGAACTGCCCCTGGTTTCCATAGATTATAAGGGCAATCCCTATTCTTCGATTATTGACGGTCCCAGTACGATGGTTATAGATGGAAATATGATCCGGATTCTGGCCTGGTATGACAACGAGTGGGCCTATTCCTGTCGGCTTGTTGATCTGGCCGCAATTATAGCTTCAAGATAGGAAGGTACTTTTTACATGATCGATTTAAATAAAAGAAGCGGTTTGCCGTTGTCCTGGAATTCTGAACAGGAACAGCTTATTTTAGGGGAAGGAATTACCACTGAAGAAGGAGCTCCCGATGTTCGCAGACGCCTGGATATGCAGGAAGTGCTTTATGATAATCAGGCCGAAGAACTTGATAAACTCTATTACATGTACAGAGGCGTAGCAATGAATGAAGATAGGCTGGCTATTAAAGATTCAGGATTGCGCTACGATGTAACGGCTGTGCGCCCGGGAACCATCTCCAGTGAATTTGTCAAAACAGCCGGCCACTACCATCCCAAGAAGGAAGGGTCGGAGCTAACCTGGCCCGAAGTTTACGAGGTCCTGCATGGTAGGGCACACTACCTGATGCAAAGTGCAGTTCCCGAACACCCCGACCAGTTGGAGCAGGTGTTCCTGATTGCCGCCAAACCGGGTGACAAGGTGTTGATCCCGCCGGGATTCGGCCACATCACCATTAACCCCGGAGAGGAGTTCTTGATCATGAGCAACTGGGTGGCGGAAGGTTTTTCTTCCCTTTATGAACCGATCCGTAGAATGAAAGGCGGCGCTTATTTTGAGCTTGAAGGGGATGAAGCGCCAGAATTTGTCCCTAACCCCAATTATACAAACCTTCCCCCGCTGAAAAGATGTTCCGTGGTCCCGGTAGAGGATTTATCTTTGCTTACCGGGCTTCCTTTTTATACTGTTTTCAAGGAGAACAACAGCGCGTTCAGGTTTTTGACCCACCCCGAGGAATATATAGGAGTATTTGAAACATACCTGGAAGAGCTTGTTGATACCAGTACCTGATACTGCTTCTCTTCCTGAATAAGGATTATTTTTATATGTCAGCCTTTCATTAAAAGGCCCTCGCCGTATGCGCAAGGGCCTTTCAGATCCGGGCCAGGTACTAACAAAATCCCCCAGGCCCATTTTTTTAATGACTAATTCAGTCCTGGATGATATAATGTTTGCTATTAACAACGGAGGTGGTCTCCAGTTGAAAGTTAACCGCAGCATTGAAGAAATCAATGAAAAAATTAAAACCGGAAAAGCCGTTGTTTTTACGGCTGAAGAAATTATCGAAGTGGTTAAAGAAAAAGGCACAGAAGAGGCAGCCGCTACTGTGGATGTTGTTACCACAGGCACTTTTGGCCCTATGTGCTCTTCCGGAGTGTTTTTAAATGTGGGGCACCCCTCCCCGCGTATTAAGTTGGAAGAGGTTTACCTGAACGGTGTCCCGGCCTATTCTGGTATTGCCGCGGTAGATCTCTACCTGGGGGCGACAGCTTTGCCTCCTGAAGATCCAGCCAACCGTAATTACCCGGGTGATTTTATCTATGGAGGCGGCCATGTTATAGAAGACCTGGTCTCCGGTAAAGAAATCAGGATGGAGGCAAGCGCATATGGGACCGATTGCTATCCCCTGAAAAAGATTGATACCAGCTTCAGGCTTTCGGAAATAAATGAAGCAACTCTCTTTAACCCCCGAAATGCCTATCAAAACTATAATGTGGCCGTAAATCTGGGCCCAAAAACAATCTATACCTATATGGGTGTATTGAAGTTGAATATGGGCAATGCCAATTACAGTTCTGCCGGCCAGCTGAGCCCTCTTTTCAATGATCCTCTCCTGAAAACAATCGGCATTGGGACCAGGATATTTTTAGGCGGCGGGATCGGCTATGTAACCTGGCATGGGACTCAGCACAATCCTTCGGCAAAAAGGGCCGATAATGATACTCCTGTTAGCCCGGCAGCGACCCTGGCTTTGATTGGCGATTTAAAGCAGATGGAACCGCGCTGGTTGAGGGGCCTGAGTTTTCTTGGTTACGGGGCTACCATGCAGGTTGGCATGGGCGTCCCTATTCCTATTCTCAATGAAGAAATAATGCGCTATTGCTCGGTCAGTGATGAAGACTTGAAAGCGCCTGTGGTCGATTATCACCGGGGGTATCCCTATAAAGAAGGCGGTGAACTGGCCCTGGTCAGCTATGCCGACCTGAAGAGCGGGTCTATTAACATCAAGGGTCAAAAAATTCCCACTGCCTCGCTTTCCAGCTATGCCGGAGCGAGGGAAATTGCCGCCACCCTGAAAGAGTGGATTGAAACCGGGCATTTTTCACTGACCGCTCCTTCAGCGCCCCTGCCCTCTCTGGAAGCCGGAATTAAACTTAATGCCCTGCCCCAGAGAGATCCTGAGCAGAAGGAGGTTAAATAATGGTTAAACAAAAAATTGTGCTCCGTTTTCCCCCACATTTAGTAGAACAACCGACCATTTATCACCTGATCAAGGATTTTGACCTGATGGTAAATATTCTGCGGGCCGACATAAACCCCAAGAAAGAGGGACGTTTAATGATGGAGCTCAGCGGTGAAGAATTAAACTACCAGCGCGCTGTGGAATGGCTTAAGGAACAGGGATTGCGGATTATGGGTCTGGAACAGCAGATCATCTGGCGTTCGGACCGCTGCACCCACTGTGGGGCCTGTACCGTAATATGTCCCACCGAAGCCCTGGCCTTCAACCGTCCGGAGATGACCGTCAGTTTTGATGAATATAAGTGCGTAGTCTGTGAGCTTTGCCTAAAAGCCTGTCCGGCCCGGGCCATGGAAACCCTGGTGGAGAATGCCAATTCCAGATGAGCAGTGTCCGCTTTTATCGTAACGAACCAGGTGGGTTGAGACTGGCATCTTTTACTGTAAAGGTAAAGGAAACCGATCTCTGGATTGCTGTTAGCAGCGATTCCTATAGCGCCGACCTGCCTGCCCGGGTTGAGCAGCTTGTCTTTAGCCGGCGCATGTCCCTGGAAAAATACCTTGATGCCAACCCCCACATTAAATCTGAGTTTGGCCCCTGCCTGCCGAAAGGGGAACCGCCGGAAATATTCCGGACTATGACTGTCGCGGCAAACCGGGCCGGAGTTGGCCCCATGGCCGCCGTGGCCGGCGCTTTTGCCGAGATGGTCGGTCTCTACCTCCAGGAATTATCAAAAGAAATTGTTGTAGAAAATGGTGGGGATATTTTTATTAAAGCTGTCGAACCGATTAATGTAGGTATCCATGCCGGCAATTCTCCCTTAAGTGGAAAAATCGCCCTGAAAATTAGTCCGGAGCAAACCCCGCTTGGTATTTGCACCTCTTCCGGCACTTTAGGGCCTTCCCTGAGTTTTGGCCGGGCTGATGCGGCGATAGCCCTCTCTCCTTCGGTGGCTCTTGCCGATGCCGTTGCCACAGCCCTCGCTAACAGGGTCAAAGAGGCCGGAGATTTGGAGCCAGCCCTTGCTAATGCCCGGACCATCGAGGGTATAACCGGGGCCCTGCTGATCTTCCAGGACAAAATAGCCGCCTGGGGCGCGATAGAACTTGTAGAATAGCGCAAGCTTAACTGCGCTTCAAACCGGTTGTGAGGGGATGAATATAGAAAACCTTTCGCATGAAATCGCTCGTAAGAAGTTATTGAACGTCAACTTGATCTGCGCTATAATATTTATGCTAAAGGCCGGCATAGCTCAATTGGTAGAGCAGCTGAATCGTAATCAGCATGTTGGGGGTTCGAGTCCTCTTGCCGGCTCCATATTTTTCTTGACTTTCGGGGTCTGGATGATTTATCCAGACCCTTTTACCTGGCACTTACTATCAGAAATTTCCACTATATTTTGATCTTAAAAAGCCGCGAAGCAATGAAAGAGGCCAGGGTCAAAGAGGCGATGAACGAAGCTGTTGTAAAAGCCGGGGAAGATGAGCCCCTTAATGAACTGGCCCGCATGATGAAGCGCCACCGCACCAACCGCCTGCACATCGTTGATGATCAGGGCAAGATCACCGGTATAGTAACCAGGTCTGACATTTTGCTGGGGCTCAGCAAGAAATCCTGATCTTAATAATATATACTGCTTCCAAGTTAATTAGGTTTTCTATGGTTGGAAAGAAGATTTTAAAATGCCAGAGAAAACCTAATTGTGCGTTTTGAATACATCAATATTAATACAGCCTTAAGCTATTAATTACAGTACAGCTATAACGTAGCTGTCAGGCCTAACCGTCAGGACCTGCAGCTGCCCTCATGTATTTATCCATCTTTTCTGGCTTACTTAACGGTTTTTCCTGGCCAGCAAAGAAGCCAGATAGCCGAGAATAAAACCGCCCACCAGGACTACAGCAATCAGAATAATCTGGGGCATGGAAATTGACCAAAATAGTATCCGAAGAACAGTTTCATGGGTGTTTTGAATCAGGATGATCAGGAACAGGATCACCAGGACCAAAATGACGATAGCTTTTGGTTTCATTTCATTACCTCCATTTCATATAAATTCTTAATTGCCCGTAATTTGTTATGCTAGTATTCACCATTATGCTTCGGTTTCCTTCCAGCCGCCTCAGGAATGGCCCGGAATTATTTATAGTGTCAGATATGAAGAATTACCCCTTTTTTTAACGATTCCCCTTATACTTATGTTATTATATTAAAGAACAATTTTAAAGAGGTGCTTTTGCTTGCCATATCCCCGTATTACGGCAGACCTGGATAAAATGGTTGAAAATGTAGCCCTGGTAAAAGAAAAGTGCGCCGCTTATGGTATTGACATTATCGGTGTTACCAAGGGGTTTTGCGCCCATCCCGATGTGGCGAGCGCTTATGTAAAAGGCGGAGTTAGTGGTTTGGGCGATTCCAGGATCGATAATCTCAAGAAGCTCCAACACCTAAATGTTCCCAAGTATCTGCTTAGGATTCCCATGCTGAGCGAAGTAGAATCAGTAATCGAACATGCCCATATTAGTTTTAATTCTGAGCTGGTTACTATAAAAGCCCTGGGAAAAGAAGCGCTGCGACGGGGAAAAATCCACAGAATTATCCTGATGGTTGAACTTGGAGATATCAGGGAAGGGGTCCTGGAACAAGATGTAACGGAATATATCCAGGAAATTAAGGGTATTGAGGGGATCGAATTCTCCGGTATTGGGGCTAACCTTTCCTGTTTCGGCGGAGTTATCCCCGACGAACATAATATGAGCCGCCTGGTCGACCTGGCCGATCGCATAGAAAAAGAAACTGGAGTCATGGTTGGCATAGTATCAGGCGGCAGCACTTCCAGCATTCCCCTGGTTAGCAGGGGGAAAATGCCGAAAAAAATTAACCACCTGCGACTCGGTGAAATATTCATCATTGGCACTTATGGCCCAACAGGGATCCATACTGATGTTTTTAAAATGGAGGCGGAAATAATCGAGATTAAATCTAAACCTTCTGTGCCGACCGGGGAAACCGGCCTTGATGCCTTTTTGAGAAAACCGGTCTTCGAAGATAAGGGTATCAGGAAACGGGCTCTGCTTGCTATCGGCAGGCAGGACGTGGATATAGAGCATATTAAACCCTCCGACCAGGAAATCGAAATCATCGGAGCCAGCAGTGATCACCTGATCCTCGATATAGATTCTTGCGCCCGGGAGTACCGGGTTGGCGACATTGTTGAGTTTGGTTTGAACTATGTTTCTATCCTACGTCTTATGACTTCAGAGTATGTCCATAAGTTTACAGTCACCACCTAGTCGGCCAACCAGCTCAATATTTACTGGAGCGACCGGAATAATTCGGACCGAAATGAAAGGTTGACAGGATGGCTGAAAAGGACGATAAGCGTGATCAAGAATAGCAGCCGTTAAAAAAGGAGGTTTTAAAAATGTTTGATTTAACTTTTTGGGGTCATGCATGTTTCCTGTTATCAGGGGAGGGCAGGGAAAAACTCGTTTTCGATCCTTTTATTAGCGAAAATCAGCTTGCTCCGGTAAAAGTAGAAGAAATAAAGGCAGACTATATCCTGATTTCACATGCCCACTGGGATCACCTGGGTGATGCGTATGAAATTGCTCGCCTGAACGGCTCGACCATTATTTCCAGCTCAGAAATTGCCAAGAAAGCCGCCGCCGACGGGCTTAATGCCCATCCTCAGCACCTGGGCGGTCGCAGTTTTCAGCCTTTTGGATCGGTAAAGCTCACTCTCGCTTTTCATGGCGCCGGTATAGAAGGAGGCCATGCCTGCGGTTTTGTGATCGATTATTACGGCAAAAAAATTTATTTTGCCGGTGATACCGGGCTTTTCAGCGACATGAAATTGATCGGTGAGCTCGACCCCCTCGATCTGGCTCTTTTGCCAATTGGAGATAATTTTACCATGGGAATTGATGATGCGGTGATGGCCGCTTCGTTCCTGCAGGCAAAAACGGTTATACCCTATCACTATAATACGTGGCCGTTGATTGAAAAGGATCCTGAGGAATTTAAGCAAAAAGTGGAGCAAAAAACGAAAAGCAATTGTGTCATCCTGCCACCGGGTGGCAGCTATACTTTTTAGCAACTGCCCGGGTAGGCGGGAGTTTATTGCGGCCGGCAAAAAGCAGGAGCATTTTACGGCACTTTAATAACGGTTTGTTGTTGTAAAAATTAGTATCTTCGGCTACAAAAAGCGGGACCTGCCCCCAAAGTGGGCTGTCCCGTTTTTTTCAGGGTTCTATTTTTATATGCTTTATAATCAACCTGCTTTAGTTTACTTACTTCTATTTATTTTCCTCTCGGTAGAGAGGTCGGGTCAAGCAGGTTGGTCCTCCTCCGCCCTTGACGGTTATGTCTTTGCCCGGGTATTCATAAACTGCGGCTCCTTCTTCCTCCAGGGCTTTCCTGGTGCGCGGACTGCCTCCGATCATGACACACTTGCGGGGGGCCAGGGCCAGGACGTTGCTGGCAAAATTTTCATATTCTTCGTCGGGAACTTCTACAAGTTTAAATCCTTTTTCAAGGAGCAAATTCCGGAAGGGAACTGCCAACATTCGTGAATAGACTACAGCAAGGTCACAGTCAACCGGGCTGATCATCGAAGTCAGGTGCAGGCATTCATCGGGTCCATTCCAGTGAGGTAGGGGGACTTCGATTATTTCTTTGACCATCTCCCCTGTTAGCTCCCGCAGCTGGGCTATACCTTCCCGGTTAGTCCTATAGCCAATTCCGACCGCTGCAGTATTGTCGTCAAACCAGACGACATCTCCTCCTTCAAGTATGCCCGGTGGTTTTATGGAGCCCAAAATGGGGATGCCCAGGTTTTCCAAAAAAGCGCCGATCGTTTCCGGTTCTTTCCTTCTTTCCTTTTTACCCATGTTGCAAAGAATGGCCCCCTGTGAAGTAATCAATACAGGGTCATGCACGTAGATGGAATCAAGGGTGTTTTTGTCATCTTCTGGGAGGTAATAGACTTCCGAAACATGGCTTTCAATGATCGTTGCCAGCTGGTTAAATTCATGCAGCGCTTTTTCAAAATTTGGTTTGCCAGGATAATTGAGTTTTTCCCACTGCTGGTTGGTGTACTCCTGGCCAAACCAGGCTTTGGCCGGGCTTTTCATTAAAATCGATTGGATTTTTCCGGTTTCAGACTGACCGTTATATGTAATCATTTCTAACCTCCAGGTATTAAATGATCTTTAACCTTGCTGGTTCCATTCTACCATATCGTTTAATTGAAAACCAAAAGCCGGAGCCTGGTGGGTCCGGTATTAGCTGTCCGGTATTGAGCGTGGTAGGTGCTATTTTCAAACAGGTACTCAAGGCTGCATCTGGTTTGCCCGGTCCAGGCAATTGTAGTATCATTGATTGTAGCATTTCAGGTTGTTTTATCATGGTGCCTTAACCTTAAAGAAAAACCAATGAAGACTTAACGGGTCTTCTGCAGGCGTTTTTTTCTTGGAGGTAATTTTGTTAACTTATTTTTGTTAACCGGAAAAGGATAGATGCTTTTATGACTGTAACACTGCCAGAATTAAAAAAAGGATTTGAGGGGACCGGCTATATTTGCGATGAAAGTACGGCTTTGACCGTTTATTTGACTCTCCAACTTCAAAAACCGCTTCTTATTGAGGGAGCGCCCGGGGTTGGGAAAACTGAAATGGGTAAGGTACTGGCCGAAATCTTGCAGACGGACTTGATCCGACTGCAGTGCTACGAGGGTCTTGATGAAACAAAGGCCCTCTACGAGTGGAACTACCAGCGTCAACTTTTGCGCATCCAGATGAACCGCAACCTGGAAGATGGCCAGGTTAAAGAGGAAGATCTGTTTTCAAAACAATACCTGATGGAAAGGCCCCTTCTGAAAGCGATTCAAGCAGAGGAGAGGCCCGTTCTTTTGATTGACGAAGTGGACAAGTGCGACCCTGAATTTGAAGCTTTTCTGTTTGAGGTCCTGTCCGATTTTCAGGTTTCGATCCCGGAATTGGGAACGATCAGGGCCCATCAAATTCCGGTGGTGGTTTTAACCAGCAACAATGAACGTGAACTGTCTGACGGCTTGAAAAGGCGCTGCCTTTATCTGTACCTTGACTTTCCGACTGTTGAAGATGAAGTCCAGATAATTAAGGCCAAGGTGCCGGCTGCCGCCGATCGCCTGGCCTGGGACATGGCGCGAGTGGTGGCTCGCCTGCGCCGTGCAGGAGACTTACGTAAAAAGCCTTCCATCGCTGAAACCCTTGACTGGGCCAGAGCCCTGGTGGCCCTGGACCGCAACCGGCTCGACGGCAAAGTAGCCGGTGAAACCTTGAACCTGGTTTTAAAGACCCGGGCCGACCAGGAATATTTCAATGAAGAGATCGGCCCTGAAGGAATCGAGAAAATACTCAGGCAAGGTAAAGATGGAGGTGAGGCTACCAGGTGCCGTTAAAAGAGAAGTTTTCGCAGGGTCACCTGGCAGAAAACCTGGTTACGTTCACCAACCTGTTGCGGAAAGAGGGAATCACGATCAGCACCGCTGAAACCATGGATGCCTTTTCGGCACTGCAGCAGATAGAGATTTCTGACCGGGAGGATTTTAAAACAGCCCTGCAGGCCGCCTTGATTAAAAATCGCCGCGATCATGATTGTTTTAACCACCTGTTTGACTATTTTTTTGCCCCTCCGGAAATACGTAATAGGGAAGAGCATAAGGCGGCTATATATAAAAAAGAATATGAAGCCGGATTGGACCGGGCCGTCCGGGAATTAACATTTAAAGGAGAGTCTTTAGCGCTTTCTCCTGCGGAACTGGCCCAGTACAACAACATGACCTCCGATCAACGCGAACGGCTGCAGGCCTTCATGCATAAAACTGAAACGGGGGTCAATGTTGAAGAGCGGTTTCGCCCCATCCTGGAGACGGTGGTTAAAAGCCACCTTCGTTACTGTCGGACAAACCAAAACCGGGAACAACATGAAAACAAAAACAGTGATGGGGATTATTTAGGCGATGTTCCGGGTGGGAGTGGTTCTGGGTCCGGGAGTGGCAGGGCTGCCCTCAGCGAAGTGGATATCCAGGCCATTACGGCCGGTGAACTGCCTGAGGCGGAGCAGCTCTTGCAGAGGCTGTCTAAAAAACTGGCCGTGCAGATTTTGCGCAGGCGCCGCACCGGCCCCCGCAGCGGGCCAATTGATCTGCGCCGCTCCCTGCGTGACAACATGCGTTACGGCGGCATCATATTTAAGCTGAAGCACAGGCCTAAGCGCCGGAACCGCGAACAGATTGTTCTGCTTTGCGATGTGTCCGCTTCCATGAAACAGTACAGTACTTTCGTACTTCAATTTATGCATGGATTGCGTGAATCAGTGCGTGATTTGTCTTGCTTTAGCTTTTCCGATAACCTGGAGAACATCACTCCCGAACTTAAAAAAAGGGGAGGACTTCAACAGTTGCTGGATCGGGTCATACGCTGCAGTGATACCTGGGGCGGGGGAACTAACATTGGCCTCTCCGTCCGGGCTTTAATGGATAAATATCCTGACTTGCTGGGTGGAAGGACCTCTGTCATAGTAGTTAGTGATACCAGGACCATTTCTCTGGATTCTGCGGTCAAAGAATTGAGCAAACTCGGAGATCGGGTTAAAAGAATTGTCTGGCTTAACCCCCTGCCCAGGGAGCAGTGGTCTGAGTACCGTTCTGTAGAATCTGTATCCAAACTGGTGGAGATGTGGCCATGCAATACCATTGCCCAGCTGGAGGCAGTCCTTTCCGGACGACTCTAAAAAACTGAAATAAGTGGAAAGGGCAAGGCGTTACAAAAACAAGATATTAATAGCTTAATTAACCTGCAAAGAGAGGAGTAATGAATAATGACCAAGCGCATAGCTATAGCCGGTAAAGGGGGGACAGGGAAAACTACCCTGGCTGCTTTACTGGTCCGTTTTCTAATGAATGAGAAAAAAGGTGCGGATATCCTGACCGTCGATGCTGACGCAAACGCTAACCTTAACGAGGCCTTAGGTCTCGAAGTTGAAGAAACGGTTAGCTCAATTCTTGAAGATACCAAGGACCCCAAGGCTGTTCCCGCCGGAATGACCAAAGATGTTTTTGTCGAGTACCGCCTGAGTCGGGCCATGGTTGAAGAGGATGCCTTTGATTTGCTGGTAATGGGTAATCCCGAAGGTCCCGGCTGTTATTGTTATCCCAACGATCTTCTCAAAAAATACCTGGAAACGTTAAGCAAAAATTATGATTACATGGTCATCGACAATGAGGCGGGCCTGGAGCACCTTAGCCGCCGCCTTCTGCCCATGGTTGACCTGCTTTTGGTGACCAGCGATGCTACGGCAAGGGGTATTCGTTCTGCCGGTCGGGTCAGGGATATAGTGGAGAAAGTTAAGATGGATGTAACTAAAATGGGGCTGGTTATCAGCCGCAGCAGGGACGGTGAAGCCCAGGCCCTGGACCAGGAAATCAAGAATAGTGGACTTGAGCTTATAGGCGAAATCGGACATGATTCGCTGGTGGCCGATTATGATTTGAATGGTCGCCCCCTGTTGAGCCTTCCTGATGATTCAAGGGCGGTGCAGGATTCCAGGAAACTTTTCCAGGCTTTGACTTTTTAAATTCTGGACCTAAGATCGGTAAAGCGCTGTCAACTTTTTGGCGCTGTTTTGCCTCTACTACTAAACTGTGCTGGCTAAAACCGGGGAGGAAAAAGAGATGCTTTTTCAAGATCGTCGCCAGGCGGGAGAAATTCTCGCTGAAAAACTGGCCCATTACCGGGGGCGGCAACCTTTGATTTTAGCCGTCCCCCGCGGTGGGGTGATTGTTGCCGAGCCGGTCTGGCAAAGTTTGGGTGGGGAGCTTGATCTAATCATTACCAGGAAAATCGGCGCTCCTGATCAGCCTGAGCTGGCCATCGGCGCAGTCAGTGGGGATGGGTTTACCACCCTTAACGAACAGTTGGTTTCCCGTCTCCGGGTGGATCAAGAATATATCGCCAGGAAAGCGGAAGAAGAATTGGCAGAGATCAGGCGGCGTTTGAACGATTACCGGGGTGACTCGCCTCTGCCGGAAGTTGAAGGCCGCCTGGTAATTCTCATTGATGACGGGGTAGCTACCGGTTATACTCTTCTGGCTGCTTTGCGCAGCTTGAAGGAGAAAAACCCACTCACCCTGGTTCTGGCCGTCCCGGTAGGGCCACCCGACACTTTTAGCATCCTGGGTCGAGAAGTGAATGAATTGGTTTACGTTGATGCTCCGAAAAATTTTGCCGCTGTGGGCCAGTTTTACCGGGCCTTCAGCCAGGTTAACGATAACGAAGTGAAGGCCGTTCTGAGGAGAACCGGCCTGGTAGGAGGATAAAGTAATGGCTGAAGAACGGCTCGATATAAAAAGGATCCTCTCCGTATTGCCCCACCGCTATCCTTTTTTGCTGGTTGATCGACTTACGGAGCTGGTCCCCGGAGAAAAAGCGGTGGGGATAAAAAATGTTACGATTAACGAACCATTTTTTCAGGGCCACTTTCCCGGTGAACCTGTCATGCCAGGAGTTTTGATCATTGAAGCCCTGGCTCAGGTTGGGGCGACGGCGGTCTTGAGCATGGAGGGCAATGAAGATAAACTGGCAGTATTTAGCGGTATAAAAGATTTTCGTTTCAAGCAGGTGGTCAAACCGGGCGATCAGCTTCAGTTGAGCGTTGTCATGACCGGCATGCGCCGCAATATTGGCAAAGGCGAGGTTGAAGCCAGGGTCGAAAGCAAGATCGTGGCTTCCGGCGAACTCTGGTTTGCTCTTGTGGATCGTGACCAGGCCTGATAAGCGGGGATGGGCGGCGTCTATATTAATCGAAGCATTACCAGTTATGGCATTTTGCTGCCGGGGAAATACAGTCCTGTAAAATATGTTGTTATTTAAGGTTTTGTTACATGTGGATGAGTTTCGTTTTGCTGCCAAAAACCGGAAAAAAATTGACTTATAGTCTTTGTTGTTGTATCATAGTTTTATAATATAATATGATTTCTCTTATCCAGAGCGGAGGAGGGACAGCCCCGATGAATCCCGGCAACCGGTTCGTATGATCACGGTGCCAATTGCTGCGGGGGCCTTCCCCCGGGAGATGAGAGGTGCCTGAAAGGCCTCTTAAATGAAGAGGTTTTTTTCATTTAGGGAACCGTTACAATAAGCTTGGAAAGGCGGTGTTTACTGAAAGTCAGTTTACCTGTATACCATTGGTGAGTTATTTTCAAACCTAATACTAAGTCAGGCGCATTAATGGTATGCCGGCAAACTAAAAGTAACGGGTTGACCCGGCATGCGGTTCCGCAATTTTAAATGAATCATGTCTGACATCTGCTTAAAATAGCTTAAATATAAGCAAGCTAAAATCATAAGGAGGAGAATTTAGTGCATCAGAATAATTATCTATTTTCATCAGAATCGGTAACGGAAGGCCATCCCGACAAGCTGGCCGACCAGATTTCCGATACCATTTTGGACGCAATCATGAAAGAGGACCCCATGGGACGTGTGGCCGCCGAAACGATGGTCACTACCGGGCTGGTCCTGGTCTGCGGTGAAATCACCACGGAGTGTTATGTAGATATTCCCCAGCTGGTAAGAGAAAAAGTCCTGGACATAGGTTACACAAGGGCGAAGTTTGGCTTTGACGGCGAAACCTGCGCCGTGCTCACCTCTATCGATGAGCAATCACCGGATATTGCCCAGGGTGTCGATGAAGCTTATGAAACCAGGAAAGAACAGCAAAAAGACGATTATGACCGCGTCGGCGCCGGAGATCAGGGGATCATGTTCGGCTATGCTTGTGAAGAAACCCCGGAATTGATGCCCATGCCGATTGCTTTGGCCCATAAAATGGCCCAGAGGCTTACTGATATCAGGAAGAAAGAAATTCTCGATTACCTCAGGCCTGATGGCAAAACCCAGGTAACAGTCGTATATGAAAACGGAGAACCGGCCTTCCTGGACAATGTAGTTGTTTCCGCTCAGCACAGTGATGAAGTTTCCCTGGAACAGATTGAGAAAGATCTGATCGAGCTTGTTGTCCGTGAAATAGCTCCTGAAAAACTGATAAAACCGGAAACCCGGTTTTATATTAACCCCACCGGGCGCTTTGTTGTCGGTGGACCCCAGGGGGACGCCGGGTTGACCGGAAGGAAAACTATCGTTGACACTTACGGAGGGTACGCTGCCCACGGTGGAGGAGCATTTTCCGGTAAGGATCCGACGAAAGTTGATCGCTCGGCATCTTATGCAGCGCGTTATGTGGCTAAGAACGTTGTGGCGGCAGGCCTGGCTTCCAGGTGCCAGCTTCAACTGGCTTATGCCATCGGAGTGGCCCACCCTGTTTCAATGATGATTGAAACATATGGAACGGAAAAGGTACCGGTTAAGCATATTGAAGAAATGATTAACAAACATTTCGATTTGCGTCCCGCTGCTATTATAGACAACCTGCAGCTGCGGCGCCCGATTTACTGCAAGCTGGCGTCATACGGCCACTTTGGCCGTCCTGAACTGGATCTTACCTGGGAACGGTTGGATAAGGTCGAGCAACTTAAGGAAGCTTTGCCTACCTAAAGGCTTGAGCTTGAGCCTTTAATTTGATAAAGTTAGATAGATAGTAAATTCCCGTCTCGGTTCGACAAGTAACAATAATGGTTGGTTTTCTCACCCTGCCCTCTTCCCTTTCAGGGGAGAGGGCAGTTTTGGAATGTGCCCGGTGCGGGCTTACTTGCAAGTAAAAATCCGCCCCGGGTTTGACAGTGGGGATAACTCGCCGAAGGCCAGGGTGTCTGATTTATATTATATTGACTGGACCGAATATGCAGGAGGGCATTCCGCTGGAAAGAATTGAAGGAACCCTGGAAAAGATCAGGTTTTACAGTGAGGAAAGCTCCTACCTGGTAGGTGTTTTACGCTGCCGTGACAACAATACCATTACTATAGTAGGTAATTTCCCACCTATGCAGGAAGGAGAGACACTGGCAATAAAAGGCCAGTGGCAGGTCCATCCCCGTTACGGTCGCCAGCTGGCGGTCGAAGATTGGGAACGGCTTTTGCCGGCCACTGAAGAAGGGCTTAAGCGTTACCTCTCATCGGGCTTGATAAAAGGCATTGGTCCGGTTACTGCTGATAAAATAGTGGATCATTTCGGCCTGGATACCCTGGAAATTATGGAGCATGATCCTGATCGGTTGCAGGAAGTTGAGGGCATCGGGTTCAGGAAGGCTGCAGATATTTTAAAAAGTTACCGGCAGTACCAGGATGTCCAAAATGTCCTGGTGTTTTTGCAGGGTTACGGCATCGGAGTTAGCCAGGCGATGCGCCTTTACCGCCGCTATGGTTCCAATACAATTGAACAGGTTCGCGAAAACCCCTACCGCATGGCCGAAGACGTATTCGGGATCGGTTTTAAAACGGCCGATAAAATCGCCCTTAAACTGGGCTTGCCCGAGGACGCTCCTGAAAGGATCCGGGCTTCTATATCTTATACCCTGAGCCGGGCCGCTGAGCAGGGCCACGTTTATTTACCTCGGGAAACTCTGTTTGAGCAAATTAATGGACTGCTTGGCGGAGCTGAACAAAACCTAAACGATGCCTACCTCGATCAAGAGCTTCGGGAAATGGTGAAACATAAAAAGCTTTATTGTGAACAGATCGGGGATATTGAAGCTGTTTATTATGCTCCCTTCTATCAGGCTGAAAAAAATTCAGCTCGCCTGCTACTTCATTTAAGCAGAATGGCCAAATCGTATTCACCTCTGGAAACGAGCCAGGCCCTTGGAGCTGTTAAACACGACAACCCTCATTTAACCGAAGAACAACTGCAGGTGCTGGATGAAGCCATGCATAATGGAGTTCTTGTTGTTACCGGCGGCCCCGGCACCGGGAAAACGACTACGATCAAAGCGCTGCTTTCCACCTTCAGGCTTTTAAGGCAGAAAGTACTCCTGGCTGCCCCAACAGGTCGGGCGGCAAAAAGGGTGACCGAAGCCACCGGACAGGAAGCCTCTACCATACATCGTTTGCTGGAGTACAACTTCACGGAAGGAGAGGGATTTAATTTTAAACGCAACGAGGATAACCCGGTAGATGCCGGGGTGGTAATCGTTGACGAGGCTTCCATGGTTGACTTGCTCCTGATGTACAACCTGCTGAAAGCCTTACCTGCAGGCTGCCGCCTGGTTATGGTTGGCGATGTGGATCAGCTGCCGGCGGTTGGAGCGGGCAATGTTCTAAGAGATCTGATCTTCTCCGGGGAAATTCAGTGCTTCCGTCTCGGCTATATTTTTCGTCAGGCCCGGGAAAGCATGATCGTTGTTAACGCGCACCGGGTTAACCAGGGCGAGATGCCTTACCTGAATGTAAAAAAGAAAGATTTCTTTTTCATGCATGAAGAAGACCCGGAGCAGGCTGCAGAGCTGGTGGTTCAGCTTTGCCGTGAAAGGTTGCCCAACTATGGTCCCTACGACCCCCTCCTCGATTTGCAGGTCCTCACACCGATGCGTAAAACGGCAGCGGGAGTGGATCGGCTCAATGTTATGCTGCAGCAGGCCTTGAACCCACCGGCTATAGATCGGATTGAAACAATGTCTCGAGGCAATATATTCCGCCTTGGCGACAAAGTCATGCAGGTTCGTAACAATTACCAGAAAGAAGTTTTTAACGGCGATATTGGACTGGTAACAGCCATTGACAAGGAAGCTTCCGAAATGGTGGTCACCTTTCGGGATGTGATCATGGACAGACCTGTGGTTTATGATTTTACGGAGCTTGATGAGCTGGTCCTTTCTTACGCTGTTTCGGTTCATAAAAGCCAGGGCAGTGAATACCCGGTTATCGTCATGCCTGTCCTGACCCAGCATTATATGCTTTTGCAGCGGAACCTGCTTTATACCGGGATAACCAGGGCTAAAAAATTGGCCGTGCTGGTCGGCAGCAAGAAAGCACTGGCCATTGCAGTCCGTAATACTCGGGCGGAAGATCGGTATACTTTTCTGGATGGCCGCCTGAAAATGGGGGAAGCTGATTGATGCCCGGCCCGGAAGTGGTTCCGGTAAATCAGGGCTGGTTTGAGCTTATGCTCAGCTACCTGTTTCCCCGACGCTGCCTGTTTTGTGCAGAAGTTTTGCCCGTATTAAGCGGTCAACCCCTTTGCCCTTCCTGCGTGCGTTACTATAAACCCGGCGGCAGGATCTGTCCCTTTTGCGAAGGCTTTTTCCGTGTGGAGAAACCCTGTTCTTGCCGGACAGAGGATACCTTCCTGCAGGGTTTGTTCGTCATTGCTCTTTACGATTCACGCTGGCGGCGCCTGGTCCACGATCTTAAGTATAGAAAGCGCAAGGCGGCGCTCCGTCCCCTGGGAGCCTGGTTGGCCTCTGAAATTAGCCGTGCCGGATATTGCCGGCCCGATTTGGTCGTGCCCGTGCCCCTTCATTCTGTTCGAGAAAAAGAAAGAGGCTACAACCAGGCCGCTTTGCTGGCCCGGCACACTGCCCGGGTTCTCAATATTCCTTACCGCAGCATCCTGGTTAAAGAAAAGCAGACTCTGTCCCAAACTTCAATTTCGCGTCTCGAGCGGCAGGAAAATGTTCGCGGTGCTTTCAGGTGTTTGCCGGGCGACTGTAAGGAGGCGACCGTCCTGTTGGTCGATGATGTCTATTCGACAGGGTCGACAATGAAAGAAGCGGCCTCGGTGCTGAGCTTGCAGGGGGCCCGGGTTTTCGGGGCGGCGCTTGCTTACAATCCCAACTACAGGGCTCTGCAGGGTTCCGGGTTTTACGCCGGCCTTGATAAATGGTAAAAAAGTACCGCAATTTTTCACAGCAGGATTTTTTGCTGGACTGGGGAATAGTTAATGTAGTAATATAAGTACCTATATTAAACAGGAGGTTGATCGCAATGAAAATAAATGTCCGCGGGAAAAACATCGATGCCACACCTTCGCTTGTCGATTATGCCCACAAAAAACTGGGCAAACTGGACAAGCATTTTGATGAAAATGCCGATGTCCAGGTAGTTATGAGCGTTATTCGCGAAGAACATATTGTAGAAGTAACCGTCAACCTGAACGGCATGATTCTGCGCGGGGAAGAATCAACCGGTGATATGTACGCCTCTATAGATCAGGTTGTCGATAAACTGGAACGCCAGGTCAAAAAATATAAAACCCGCATGCACAAACAGATGCGGCAAAAAGGTGTCCGCAACATGAACGAAAAACACGCGGCAATTGAGGCAGAAGAAGCCGAAGAAGAGGATAAACCCCGGGTGGTCAGGACCAAGCGGTTTCCGCTTAAGCCGATGACTGTTGAAGAAGCAATCCTGCAGATGGATCTTTTAGGCCATAATTTCTTTGTTTTTGCCAATGCTGAGACTGAAGCCATTAATGTCATCTACCGCCGCAAAGATGGCAACTACGGGTTGATAGAACCAGAGTAAGGCCCGGTTCAAGCGGGGCACGGGTTCGCCAGTCCTTCTGCTACAGGAAAAGGAACGGACAATGGACAAGAAAGTAAGCGCTTTAATATTTGAAGGTTCTCGGCCGAAAAGTCCGGTCGAAGAAATGGTGGTCCGGGTTCGCCAGGCGGCACTGCTTGACAACCTGGAGAAAATGAAACAAGTTCCCCTGCTGGAGGGGATTTACTTGCATACCAACCGGCCGGATCTGGCCGGGCCTGCTGCAGAACTGGGAGCAAAAGTTTTGCTTAATGACATTCCTGCCGATCAATTTCACTATGGGCGGGAGTTGCAGGGCGCCGTTAAGCACCACGGACTGGATAGGGTTTTTTGTCTGAACGGGGCAGGGTGTCCCCTGATAACAATAGAAGAGTTGGACATGATCTGCCGTAAACTGCTCAGCCGTGAGCACTTTGTTTATACCAACAACACCCAGTCGGTGGATATGATTGCTTTTACTGTACCTGATCAAATTGGCCGTGTTCAACTGCCGGCTACCGATAACAGCCTGGCCATGACCCTGCGTGATGAACTGGGACTGGAAATGGAGCTGATGCCCCATTCACTCGGCCTGCTCTTCGACATTGATACGCCTTCTGATCTCCTGGTTCTGGGTGAAGGTCCTTTTGCCGGCCCTCGAACCAGGGAAGTCCTGGGCAGCTTGGGCCTGGATGGCGGTAAGCTGGCGGCGGTCAAAGAAGTGCTCAAGGATGAATATGAAGATGTGGCTTTAATTGGACGGGTAGGGGCGCCGGTTATTGAGCGCCTCAATGCTCTTCTCAAGCTTCGCCTCCGTGTTTTTTCCGAAGAAAGAGGCATGAAATCGCTGGGGCGGATCGAAGCCGGAACAGTAATATCTCTGCTCGGCCTTCTTATTGACCATGCCGGTTTGGAGCAGTTCTTCCATTACCTTTCCCGTGTAGCCCGTTGCGCGTTTATCGACAGCCGGGTCTTGATGTACCATTATAATTATAATTTCTCCGACCGGGAACGCTTTTTGTCCGATCTCGGCCTGTGGCGGGAAATAGAAGATCCCTGGTTAAGCGAATTTACCAGGTTAGCCGAAGAATGCCCCATTCCGATTATTCTGGGAGGCCATTCCCTGGTCTCCGGCAGCCTCTGGGCCCTCACTTGCGAACTGGCTCCCGGCGCTGATTAGTTACAAAGATGTTTATCAGCCTGAGAACCTGCCCAATCTTGTTCTGTTGGTTCTAACTGTGTTAAAATTAGAGGCGCGGGATTGTGCATTGCCCCGCAAGAAATATAGCTGGCAAATCGGGGCCGGAAGGATAGTTGGTCCTATAAATAGAGGTGTAAAATCGGCTGGCAGGAATTTTTTTTGTCTTTTATGCGTAAAGAGAATACACAGCTAAAGGAGCTTTGAAATGGCTGCTTTTTTGAAAAAAATATTCGGCGATCCCAATGAAAAGGAAGTACGCCGGCTGCAGAAAGATGTAGATCAGGTCAATGCCCTGGAAGAGTGGGCTTCTTCGCTTCCCGATGATCATTTTCCGAAACAGACGGATCTGTTCCGGGATCGTCTTCAAAAAGGGGAGACTGAAGACGATCTGTTGCCGGAGGCATTTGCCCTGGCCCGGGAGGCGGCACGGCGAAAAACAGGCATGCGCCCCTTTGATGTCCAGATCATGGGAGCTATTGTCCTTCACCATGGCCGGATAGCGGAAATGAAAACAGGAGAAGGTAAAACCCTCGTGGCTACCTTGCCGGCATACCTCAATGCCATTTCCGGCAAAGGAGTTCATATCGTTACTGTTAACGATTACCTGGCCCGCAGGGACCGGAACTGGATGGGCCCGGTTTATGAAATGTTGGGCCTTAATGTGGGGCTGGTTGTGCAGGGTCTGGAACAGGAAGACCGCCGGGAGGCTTATCAAGCTGACATACTTTATGCCACCAACAACGAACTGGGATTTGATTATCTGCGCGACAACATGGTTCTATACAAAGATCAGATGGTTCAGAGAGGCCATCACTATGCCATTGTTGACGAAGTTGACAGCATCCTTATTGATGAAGCGCGGACTCCCTTGATTATAAGCAGCAGGGTCGAAACCAGGGAAGATTACGGACGCTGGAAGAATGAAGTGGAGCACTTAATCCGCCGGCAGGGCAAATTGATTGCCGACCTTTTAAATGAAGCTCGCAAGGACCTGGATTCCGGTAATGAAGAAGAGGCCGGCGAAAAACTGCTCCTGGCCAGGCGCGGTTCTCCCAAGAACAGGAAATTGATGAAAATGCTCAAGGAGTCGGGTGTGGAGAAGCTGGTGGAACGCACCAAGCACCGTTTGATGACAGAAAAAAGGCTTCCCCACCTGGAAGAAGAGCTTTACTATATCATCGATGAAACCACCAGGTTGGCCGATATTAAAGATAAAGGATATCGGGAACTGGAACGGGTCAACCCGGAACTGACCAGGATCTTGCGTTTGGGTAAGTCCAGCGCGGAAGATGATGACAGAGATGCACTCGATGAAGGGTATTCCGAGCAGGAAGATGAGGATATAGAGTTTGCTGAAGAGATAGAAGAGGCCGGCCAGCATCGCCACTATTTCGACCAGCTGATCAAGGCTTACTCCCTCTTCGAAAAAGATGTCGATTATGTGGTCCAGGACGGCAAAGTATTAATTGTCGACGAATTTACGGGCCGCCTGATGCCCGGCCGCCGTTACTCAGACGGCCTCCACCAGGCCATCGAAGCCAAGGAGGGAGTCGAGGTCCAGGCGGCTACAAGGACGGTAGCTTCGATTACATTTCAGAACTATTTCCGTATGTACGACAAGATCTCCGGGATGACCGGGACCGCGGTCACCGAAGAAGAGGAGTTCCAGAAAATATATGGGATGGACGTTGTGGCTATCCCTACCAACAAGCCCTTGATTCGCGAAGAATGGCCCGACCTGATTTACAAGACTGAGCCGGCCAAGTTCAATGCAGTAGTGGAAGCAATCAAGGAATGCCGGGAGCGCGGTCAGCCGGTCCTTGTGGGGACGATCTCGGTGGAAAGATCTGAAATGCTGAGCAGAATGCTAAAAAAAGAGGGCGTCCCTCACGAGGTGCTTAATGCCGTCAATCACAGCCGCGAAGCTTACATTATTGCCCAGGCCGGACGAAAAGGAGCGGTGACCATTTCCACCAACATGGCCGGCCGGGGGACGGATATCATTCTTGGCGGCAATCCCGAGTACCTGGTTAAAGAAATGTTGATCACGGAGTTTGGCGCCGATTACCCGGAATTGGACGAGGAAAAGCAAAAGCGCTGGGATGAACGTCAGGCTAAATTGATGCAAGAAGCGATGGAGGAGACGCGGCAGCAAAAACAAGAAGTTATTTCCGCCGGGGGGCTGCATGTACTTGGCACCGAAAGGCATGAAAGCCGCCGTATCGATAACCAGCTGCGCGGGCGTTCGGGACGCCAGGGTGATCCCGGTTCATCCCAATTCTTTGTTTCCCTGGAAGATGATCTAATGCGCCTTTTCGGAGGAGAAAATATAGCCAGCCTGATGGAAAGATTTGGAGTGGAGGAAGATGTGCCTATCGATCATTCCCTGGTCAGCCGGGGAATTGAGAATGCCCAGAAGAAGGTGGAATCAAGGAACTTTGAAATCAGGCGCAACCTGCTCGACTATGACGATGTCCTCAACCAGCAGCGGGAAGTGATCTACAGCCAGCGCCGCCGGGTGCTGGAAGGTGAAGACATGCGGCAGCCGATTCTTGGGATGGTTGACGAAGTTATTGATCGTATGGTTGAAGAATATACCGTAGAAAAGGGTTTCTTGGAAGATGAAGACGCCCGGGCTCTCCTGGAAAGGGCTGAAGATATCTTTGTCCGCCGGGGCCGTATTGCCCTGGAAAACCTTGTTGACCAGGAAGAAGAAGATGTTAAAAGCTTACTCCGGGAAGAAGCGCATGCCTTTTACGAGGAAAGGGAGCGGGATCTGAGGCCTGAAATTATGCGCGAAGTGGAAAGAGTGGTCCTCCTGCGCACAGTGGATCGCCATTGGATGTATTTCATCGATGTCATGCACGATCTGCGGCGTGATATCCACACCCAGGCTTATGGCCAGAGAAACCCTCTGGTAGAGTACAGGATGCAGAGTGCGGAAATGTTTGAAGATATGATCCGCCAGGTGCAAAGTGATGTAGTCCGCGCCGTATACCAGGTAAATGTTACAGCTGCGCCAAAAAGAGAAGCCGTAGCCAGCGATATCAGGGGGCAGAGGCAGAAAATAGCCGCAGTTGGTGGCGGCAGGGCCTCCGCTGCAGCGGGTTATGGCGGTTCTGCCCCGGAAAAACCAGCCAAGGCGGAACCGGTTTCTGTCGAGAAAATAGGCCGCAACCAACCATGCCCCTGTGGAAGCGGGAAGAAATACAAGAAATGCTGCGGAACGGGCTAAACTACCGTCAAATAAGAAATGATTGATTATCCTGAAAGTGGTGATAAGATGCTTAAAGAGCACCTTGAAGAACTGGAACTTCAAAAGAAACGGTTTGAAGAAATGAGGGCTTCTCTTTGAATATGACGAGAAGCTAAAACAACTGGGGAAGTCGGAAGCCAGGGCCGGAGAGCCCGGCTTTTGGGACAACAGCGTCAGGGCCCAGGAGTATATGAAAAAACAAGGCGAACTGCGCGAAAAAATCCGGCCCCTGCAGGAACTGGAAAAATTGATTGAAGAAACGGAAGTATACCTGGAACTGGCCACTGAAGAAGAGCGCGATGAGCAGGAAGCGGTTAAAGAAGCCGCTAAAAGCCTTGGTGAAATAAGAAAAAAGCTTGACCGTCTAGAGCTTGAAATCCTTCTGAACGGCAAGTATGATTTCTGTGATGCTATCTTATCGCTTCACCCCGGTGCCGGGGGGCTGGAATCCCAGGATTGGGCTGAAATGCTCCTGCGCATGTACAACCGGTGGTGCGAACAGAACGGCTACGAGATTGAGCTGGTCGATCTGCTCAGTGATGATGAGGCCGGGATCAAGAGCGCTACTTTTATCGTCCGGGGGCATGCCGCCTACGGTTATCTGCAGGCGGAAAAAGGGGTTCACAGAATGATCCGTATTTCGCCCTTTGATACTTCCAAGCGGCGTCATACTTCTTTTGCTTCCGTTGATGTTGTCCCGGAAGTGGAGGAAGAGGAATATACTATTAACCCTGATGACCTGAAGATCGACACCTTCAGGGCAAGTGGAGCGGGCGGTCAGCATGTTAATAAAACCGATTCAGCTGTCAGAATTACTCATCTACCTACCGGCCTGGTTGTTACATGCCAGAATGATCGTTCCCAGCACAGCAACCGGAACAGGGCCCTGAAAGTCCTCCAGGCAAAGCTGGCCGAAATAAGCCGCCGCGAACAGGCCGAAGAGATAGATGCCGAAAGAGGGCAGCAAAGGGAGATTGCCTGGGGAAGCCAGATCCGGACCTATACCTTTCATCCTTTTACCCTGGTTAAGGACCACCGTACGGGGGTGGAAGTGGGCCAGGTGGAGGCAGTAATGAATGGCATGCTCGATCCCTTTATTGATGCTTACCTGCGTTGGAAAGCCAGGGGCAAAGTGCCTTTGAAAAAATAACCCGGCATAATGGAGATTTACTAAATGAAGTTTAAAAAGCCTCAGGTAACAAAAGTTGATCTCAAGTTCTATTTTATTGATCTGCTTGGCATCATTGCCGGCTGTTTCATCATGGCTCTCAGCATGAACATGTTCAAAGTGCCCAACTTTCTCGTACCCGGCGGAATAAGCGGGATCGGGGTTTTTGCGTACCACATCATTGGTGTTCCCGTGGGCCTGACGATTATTATCTTAAACATACCCCTTTTTGTTGCTGCCTATTTTCAGCTTGGTCCCCGAATGGTGGTGCAAAGTCTGATCGGCACATTAATATTTTCGTTTGCCATAGATGTTACGGCTCCTTTTTTGCCCCAGGCTACCGATGATCTGCTTCTTGCCGCAGTTTATGGTGGGGTAATTATGGGCATCGGAGTGGGCCTGGTTTTTCGTTTCCGCAGCTCAACAGGGGGCACTGCCCTGCTTTCCCTGATCCTGGCCAAGGTTACCGGGGTTAGCCCGGGACAGGCGCTGTTTTTCGGAGACCTTTTTGTCCTGGCTCTGGCTATCTTTATTTTTGGCAGTGAACCGGCTATGTATTCAGCCCTGGCTCTTTTTGTTAGTATCAAAGTGGTTGACGCCGTTCTGGAAGGCCTCGGCTTGTCCAAGCAGGCTATTATTATCACTCGCAGCGGGGCTGAGATTAATACGAGGTTGTTGGGTGAACTAGGACGTGGCGTAACCAGAATTGAAGCACAGGGCGGCTATACCGGAGAAGGCCGCGAAGTGCTTTTGTGTGTGGTGACCAGGCAACAAACCTCCCATCTTAAATCGATTATTCATGAAGTCGATCCAACTGCTTTTGTAATTATCGGCAATGCTACGGAAGTTCATGGAGAAGGTTTTAAAAAAATGCAGCAAAATTAATCATACCGGTTTAATGGATTTTAAAAATATGCAAAACATGTTAATATTTTAAAATGTTTAGCAGGATAAAAACAATTACTGTCGAAATTTAAAGCTAACAGAGTAGTAGATTATGTAAAGTATATAGAGGAAGGTTCTTCTGCATGGTCGAAGCGAAAAACCTGTCCATGAAGTACGGCAAAGGCAAGCAACTTGCCCTGGACGATGTCAGTTTTTTTATCGATCGCGGTGAATTTGCTTTTTTCGTTGGTTCAAGCGGCGCCGGGAAGTCGACACTTTTGAAGCTGATCATCCGGGAGTTAAAACCAACCGGAGGCGTGCTCAAGGTGTTTAACAGGGATGCCGGCCGCCTGCCGGGGCACCGCCTCCCATATCTGAGGCGTAACATCGGCATGGTATTCCAGGATTTTAGGCTGATGGAGGAGAGGACTGTATATGACAATGTCGCTTTTGCGATGATTGTTATCGGTTCTTCGCGTCGTGAGATCAGGCGGCGGGTCCCCCATGTCTTGAACCTGGTTGGATTGCAGGACAAGGCCAAAAAAAAAGTAACCGACCTGTCCGGTGGAGAACAGCAGCGGGTCGGACTGGCCAGGGCCATTGCCAATCGTCCGGCCATGATTATTGCCGATGAACCGACGGGCAACCTGGATCCGGGAACGGCCATGGATATCATGAGCCTGCTGCGCAGCATCAACCTGCGCGGAACCACGGTTCTGGTGGCAACCCATAACCGGGACATTGTCGACCAGTTCAGAAAAAGGGTGCTATACCTGGAAAATGGCAAATTAGTCGGCGATGAACAAAAGGGGATATACACTAATGTTCATTAGCGGCTTCATGTATATCCTGGGAGAAACATTGAAAGGGCTCTACCGTAACCGCTGGATGTGTATTACTTCGACCGGGGTGGTTATGGTTACCTTGTTGATGCTTGGCCTGTTTATGGTAGTTAACCTTAATGTTCGCCACATCACTGAAGCTGTTAAAGAGCAGGTCGAAATGGTAGTCTATATCGATGAAGAAGCCGGGCGGAGCACTGTTGAAGAATTAGGGCGTAAAATAGCGGATCACCCGGAAGTGGAACGGGTTGACTATGTGTCCAGCGAAGAACATATGGGTCGCCTCCAGCAGCAGCTGGGAGGAATGCTGGAAGGTTACGACAGTACACTGGACAACCCGCTTCTGGCTTCATTCGAGGTCGGGACGGAAGATCCGGAAGCTGTGGTCAGGTTGGCCGGAGAGTTTGAAACCTATCCCGGTGTGGCGGCTGTATTTTACGGCCAGGGATACGTAGAAAACCTGTTTGAAATAACCAGGGTAGCCCAGGCCATCGGATTGGCCCTAATGGCAGGTCTGGCCGTTACGGCGGTTTTCCTGATATCACATACCATCAAGCTTACTGTTATGATGCGAAAAAGGGAAATAACAATTATGAAATATGTTGGCGCCACCAACTGGTTTATTCGCTGGCCTTTCCTCCTGGAAGGCCTGCTGATGGGTTTCGTTGGTGCGGCTCTGCCCCTTGGCCTTCTGCATTATATGTACAGTATTTCGGTAGAATGGGTAGCCGTAAACGACCTGATGTTCATTAATCTGCTGCCCCTGCAGACGGTGATGGCCGAACTGGCTGTATACCTGATCCCTCTCGGGACCGGGCTTGGCATTTTGGGCAGCACGTTTTCGATGGGCCGTTTTCTTAGGGTATAGAGAGAAAAAAATGACATTATTTCATCAGGGAGGAAAAAAATAATCATGCTTGCCGGTATTGGTTCCAGGAAATTGACCTTTATCGTTGTTGTGCTCCTATCGCTGGTGATAGCAGTGTTCCTTTTTGGGCCTGCTGAAGCGGTTACAAACGATGAAATTGATGCCAGGCAGGAGGAACTGGAAGAAGTTGAAGAGCGCAAGAGGGAGGAAAAAAGTGCCCTCGAACACCGGTTAAATCGAGAAGCGGCCTTACAAGAAGAGCTGGAAGAACTCGAAAGTCGCCTGGTTGAACTGGAGCAGGAGCAAGAGCATTTAAAAAGGGAAATTGCGGAAGTAGAAGGTGAGATAGCTGATGCCGAAAAGGAATTGGCTGAAGCGGAAGAAAGGCTAAGTTACCAGGAAGATCTTTTAAACCTGCGCTTACGAGCTATTCAGCAGTACGGAGTGGTTTCATACCTGGAAGTACTCTTTGAATCGAGCAGTTTTCCTGATTTTCTGACCAGGCTTTACAACCTGAGCATTATTGCCTCAAATGATCTGCGCTTGATTGAAGAAATCCAGGATGAAAGGGACATTATCCAGGCCTGGAAAGACGAATTGGAAGAAAGCAAGGCTGAGCTTGAAAATATGCGCCGTCAGGTAGCCGCCAATGAAGAAGAAATAAGGCAGGCCACGGCCGACCGGGAATTAATTCTTGAAGAATTGCAGGGCGAAATAGTTAAAAACCTGCAGGCTATTGAAGACCTTGAAAAAGAAGCCCAGCGCCTGGATTCGATGATCAGAGAGCTGATTGCCCAGGCGGAAAGCCAGTTTTCCGGCATTGATGGTGATCTGCACTGGCCTATCGAATCGCCTACCAGGATTACCTCAGGCTATGGTTGGCGCCGGGATCCCTTCAGCGGTAATCAGGCCTGGCACGGCGGAGTCGATATAGCGCCCCATGGTGGGGCGGCCAACTATATCCTGGCTGCCGAAGAAGGAGAAGTTATTTATTCCGGCTGGAACGGCGGATACGGCAATTGCCTCATGATTGATCACGGCGGCGGGACTGTAACCCTCTATGCTCACATGAGCAGCCTCCTGGTTGGAAAGGGAGATATAGTGGATCGCGGTCAGCGGATTGCCAGGGCGGGCACCACCGGGTACAGCACGGGCGTGCACCTTCATTTTGAAGTGAGAGAATATGAAAAATCACCGGTGCGCAGTTATCCGGGTGGAGGGATGGATCATCGCTACGACCCGATGAAGTATTTCTAAACACGGACTAATATTAAAACCGGCACCGGTTTTTAAGAAGCAATCAAGGCTTAAGCTCCTTTTCATCGGCCACTCCGGCTACTTCGGTACAGGAGTGGCCGATTTATAGCTACTTGCCTAACTAGCTATATTGATATTAAAATGCTATTCTGCTGTGGACACATTACTGTTTATTTATGGTATTATAGATGTTGGACCCCTTTGGTGGGGGTAATACAGCATGGTGGAGACTGGGGGAGAAAAGCTTGGAAAGAGCGGATAAAACTTTGCTTTTCCGGCTGTTGATAGTTTTTGTGGTCATACTGATCGGGACCAATGCCGCTAATTACCTGTTATTTTCCGGCCAGACTGATCCCGGACCGTCTGTCGATGAAGAGTCGAGAACAATTATCAGGTATGAACCGCGTGACCATGAACTTGAGGAAGAAACAAAAATATTTTTTGAAGCCATGGATAAAATTACCAGAAATTATTTCTACCCCGTAGAAACCGATAAGCTGGTTGAAGGCGCTATTCGGGGGATGATCGATATAATTGACGATCCCCAGGTCCGTTTTTTCGATCCCGATGAGCTGGAAGAATTCCTGCTCGATACCAGGGGTTCTTATGGCGGGGTTGGGATCCGTATTATTGAAACCGGTGAAGATATTGTGGTATTTGAAGCTTTCCCCGATTCGCCAGCTGAAAGAAACGGCATTATGGCCGGTGATCGCCTCCTGGAAGCAGACGGGCAATCATTGACCGGGGAAGGAATAGACCGGGCCGTAGAGCTGTTAAGGGGCCCTGCTGATACAACTGTTGATGTGAAAATCCGCCGGCCGGGCGCTGAAGAACCGCTTGAGATGACCGTCAGAAGGGAAGAAATTCAAATTGTGACCGTGACCAGCGAAAGGCTGGATGACGGAGTTGGGTATATAGCTATTAACAGTTTTGACAGTAATACTTCCGGTGAATTTTTAGATCGCCTGGAACAATTTGAACGAGAAGGCCTGGACGCAGGTCTAATCCTCGATCTACGCAACAATTCCGGAGGTTTGGTCGATCAGGCTGTAAGCATAGCTAAAGAGATTGTTCCGGATGGAGAAATTGTCAGGCTGGTGGGGCGAGATGAGACACTGAGGACCGTTTATAATTCCAGCGCCCCTAAAAAACCATATCCGATAGTGATATTAATTAACGAAGAAACAGCCAGTGCGGCGGAACTTTTAGCCGGGTCGATGCAGGACCGGGAAGCGGCGTTACTGGTTGGTCGGACTACTTTTGGAAAAGCCTCGGTCCAACAGTTGGAAGAACTGCCCGGTGAAAATGCAATTATGCTAACCGTTGCCAATTATTTTACACCCTCGGGCCACAACATTGATGAGTACGGCATTGCTCCCGATTTTGATATAGAGATGCCGGAAATCCTTCATTATTATCGCTATTTCCATCCGGGCCCTCTTGAGCTTGATGATTATGGGGTGGAAGTGGAGATGTTACAGGATATGTTGACCCAAATCGGCTATGAAGTTGAGAGCAGTGGTTACTTCGATGATGGGACCAGCCAGGCTTTGTCTGATTTTCAGGTCGATGTCGGGATTAGTCCCAGCGGCGAATTTGATGAATCTACATGGGTGGAATTGAGAGAAGCGCTTGATGTAGCTTCCCGGGAACAGGACAAGCAACTCAATTTCGGATTGGAACTACTCAATGATCCTGAGACCTGGATTGATGACGGGGGAACGGAGCAATAGATGCAGCTTTTTTTGGAAATCAGCCAGATCTTTGTTACTACTTTCATGATTGCTCTGGTTATGCCTATATTTTGGATAGTGCTTTTCCTGGTTTACCTCCAGTACAGACGACAGGCTGCAACCGAGGAAAAATTGTTTGGAAGAAGCATTAATCGGGTTGGCAAGCAGATGATCACGTCTGTCGGCCTGGGTATGGTCGGTGGTTTTGGGGCCAGCGCTATCCTGGTGTTCATGGGCCTATCCCTCGAACAAATCGGCCTCTATTTCATTTGGCCGGTGGCCCTGCTGCTGCTTTTGATCAATCCCCGCTACCTCTGTTTTTCTTATGCCGGGGGCATTGTGGCTTCCATGGTTTTGCTGTTCCGTTATGCTTTTCTGCCCCTTTTCCCAGCCCTGAGTGAAAATGTGGTTATCGAATCTTTGATGCGCATCCATATCCCGGCTCTGCTGGTTCTGATCGGATTGCTTCATCTGGCCGAAGCTCTTCTGATCTATTTTGGCGGCCACTGGGGAAGCAGTCCTATATACCTCAAGAGGGATAACGGTGAAGTAGTTGGGGCTTTTTCTCTGCAGCGCTTCTGGCCTCTCCCCCTGGTGGCTCTGCTGGTGACAGTTGTTGCCGAGCCGGAAATAGTTGGTGTTAATATGCCGGGGTGGTGGCCTATTCTTCAGCCGGCTTTCGAACCTGGTGTAGGCGAAAGTTTGCAGTTTATGATTGTCCCGGTTGCTGCCGGGCTCGGCTATGGTGACATGGTCCTTTCTTCGACCCCACGGGAAAGAACTGCTTTCTCTGCCAAATGGTTGGCCTTATACAGTATGGCCCTGCTTTTTGTTGCGGTGGGGGCGGAATATTTCACCCCCCTGGTGCTGCCCGGGGTAGTTTTTGCCCCCCTGGGTCATGAGCTGTTAATATTATACGGAAAAAATAAAGAAGAAAACAGACCCCCCCGCTATCGTCAGTCCAGTCCTGGAGTGACGGTGATGATGGTCTTGCCCAATTCTCCAGCTTATGATGCCGGTCTTTGCCATGATGATATTATTCTAAAAGTCAACGGAGAACCGGTTGCTGATAATTGGGAACTACTGGAAAAAATTGAAGCCAGCTATTTTATGGTCCTCCTGGACGGGTCCAGGAATGATCAGCCCTTTTCTGTGATATTGAAAAAGCAAACCCAGGAAGGCGAATATGCCAACGGTACTTTTCAATCCCGCCAAGATTCTGTCCGCTCCCATTACTTCATCTTGCACCGCAGTGCGGCCCTGGGCTTTATCCCGGTTCCCGCTTCGGATTCGCCGGTCTACCTTGAAATGCGCAAGCCGGATCCTCTGGGAAGGCTTAAACGTTTGCGTAAAAAGGAGAAAAAGTTTAAAGTTTCCTAACTCCCTTATTATACAAGTTAGTCCGCAGGCAATTTGCAATCGGAACAAATATTAATATAATTGAGAAGTAGCGGCCTGTTAACTATGTTATAATTGTTGTTGTTAACTATTATAAATAAGCTGCTGGACGAGAGGTGTTCAAATGGCCGTTAGCAGTGGCTTTAAAATAAGATCGGAATACAAGCCCACCGGCGATCAACCGGAAGCAATAGAAACCCTGGTGCAAGGTTTACACCGGGGTTCTCGTTACCAGACCCTACTAGGAGTAACCGGGTCAGGCAAAACTTTTACTATTGCCAATGTCATAGAAAAGGTTCAGCGACCGACCCTGGTCATGGCTCCTAACAAAATACTGGCTGCCCAGCTTTGCAGTGAGTTTAAAGAGCTATTTCCGGATAACGCTGTTGAATATTTTATCAGCTATTATGATTATTACCAGCCGGAAGCCTATATTCCCCAGAGTGATACATATATCGAGAAAGATTCATCGATTAATGATGAGATAGATAAACTTCGTCATTCAGCAACCAGCGCCCTTTTGGAAAGGAATGACGTGGTCATTGTCGCTTCCGTCTCCTGTATCTACGGCCTGGGGTCGCCCCACGAATACAGGGAGCAGGTGCTTTCTCTTCGCCCAGGGGCCAGGTTGGGGCGAGAGGAAATAATTGACCGCCTGGTTGAAATACACTACCAGCGCAACGAAATCGATTTTCATCGCGGCACTTTCAGGGTCCGTGGGGACGTAATAGAAATAATACCTGCTTCTTTTTCGGAGGCGGCCATCCGGGTAGAACTCTTCGGTGATGAAATCGAAAGGCTCAGGGAAGTGGATCTGGTCAGTGGAAAAGTTATCGGGGATCGGGCCCATGCGGCTATTTTCCCGGCCACACACTATGTTACAGCTCCCGATCAGTTGCAGCGGGCTGTGGTTGATATCGAAATGGAGTTACAAGATCAACTGGCCAAATTTAAGCACGAAGGCAAGCTGCTTGAAGCCCAAAGGCTGGAACAGCGAACCCTCTTCGATCTGGAGATGCTCCAGGAAATCGGGTTTTGCAGCGGTATTGAAAATTATTCCCGGCATCTTGATGGCAGGCCACCGGGCAGTCGTCCGGCCACACTGATGGACTACTTTCCACCTGACATGCTGGTGGTGATTGACGAATCGCACATTACCATTCCTCAGATTAACGGGATGTATAGAGGTGATTTGTCCCGAAAAAGCACCCTGGTTGAGCACGGTTTCAGGTTGCCTTCCGCCCTGGACAATAGGCCGCTTCGCTTTGAGGAATTTGAATCCCTGGTCAACCAGGCTGTCCTGGTATCGGCCACTCCCGGACCCTGGGAGCTTGAACACAGCAATGCTGTAGTCGAGCAAATAATCAGGCCCACCGGGCTACCCGATCCGATAGTAGAAGTCAGGTCGGCTGAAGGGCAGGTTGACGATCTTTACGGGGAGATCAGGACCAGGGCTGAAAAGGATCAGAGGGTCCTGGTTACGACCATGACCAAGCGCATGGCCGAAGATCTGACCGAGTATTACCGCAATATGGGGTTACAGGTGCGCTACATGCACTCCGAGATCGATGCCCTGGAGCGGATGACCATCATCAGGGGCCTGAGGCTGGGGGAGTTTGATGTTTTGGTCGGTATAAACCTGCTTCGTGAAGGCCTGGACCTGCCCGAAGTAACCCTGGTGGCCATTTTGGATGCTGATAAAGAAGGATTTCTTCGTTCCGATCGTTCCCTGATCCAGACTATCGGGCGCACGGCACGCAATATTGAGGGCAGGGTGATTATGTACGCCGAGGAAATAACCCCCTCTATGAAACGTGCCATCGATGAAACGGAACGACGGCGCCAGAAGCAGCTGGATTATAACGAACAATACAATATTACACCGCAGAGCATTATAAAACCGATTAGGGCCGTGATCGAGGCCACGGCGGTGGCAGAAGAAACAGAAGGCTATGACGTGGATGATCTTAGAAAAATAGACGAAGACAAACGCCGTAAAATGATCAAAGAATTGCGCAAAGAAATGAACCAGGCATCCAAGGAGCTGGCTTTTGAAAAAGCCGCCGAACTGCGGGACATGATTATCGAGCTTGAAAAGAAAGCTTGATAATGTCAAAGGTATGTCAAAGGGACGGTTCTTATGACATAAATCAAAAAATAAATGTCAAAAGAACCGTCCCCATGACACCATAACATGAAAAATAAATGTCAAAAGAACCGTCCCTTTGACATGGGTATGATGAGCGAATAGATAAATGAGGTGACTGTTTTGTCAGCTGGAGAAATAATTATTCGCGGGGCGCGAGAGCATAACCTGAAAAATATCGACCTGGAATTGCCCCGCAATAAATTTATAGTATTTACCGGGCTCAGTGGCTCAGGCAAGTCTTCCCTGGCTTTTGATACCATCTATGCAGAAGGCCAGCGGCGCTATGTAGAATCGCTTTCCGCTTATGCCCGTCAGTTTCTGGGCCAGATGGAAAAGCCGGATGTCGATCAGATCGAAGGACTTTCACCGGCCATTTCTATCGACCAGAAAACAACTTCTCGTAATCCGCGTTCTACGGTGGGCACGGTTACTGAGATTTATGATTATATCAGGTTGTTGTTTGCTCGTATTGGCAATCCTCACTGCCCAACCTGCCAGAAACCGATTAGTCAGCAAACCGTGCAGCAGATTGTGGATCAGGTGGCATCGTTGCCTGAAGGAACACGGGTCCAGGTCCTGGCGCCACTGGTCAGGGGGCGCAAAGGTGAATATACGCGCTTATTTGATGAAATGGCCCGCAAAGGTTATGTGCGGGTCCGGGTTGACGGCGAAGTCAGGGAGTTAGAAGAAGAAATCCGCCTGGACAAACAAAAAAAGCACAATATTGAGGTTGTTGTCGATCGGTTAATTATCAGGGAAGGGATCCAATCCCGCCTGGCCGATTCGCTGGAAAATGCCCTTAAACTAAGCGAGGGGCTGGTCCTGGTCCAGCAAGTAGATGGGGAGGAACAACTTTTTAGCGAGAATTTTGCCTGTGCCGAATGCGGTTTCAGCTTTGAAGAAATCAGTCCTCGCATTTTTTCCTTCAACAGTCCTTATGGAGCCTGTGCAAAATGCAGCGGCCTTGGAAGCAAGGCGGAGTTTTCTCCCGATCTGGTTATCCCTTATCCGGAGCTGTCCCTTCGGGAAGGGGCTGTTCACGCCTGGTCGGGCCAAAACTATTACCAGCAGTTTCTGGAAGCTGCGGCCAGGGCCTATGATGTTGATATGGACAAACCTTTCAAAGATCTTTCACCAGATCAGCAGGATAAGATCCTGTACGGTTCGTCTGATAAAATAAATTTCCGCTATGTTAACATGTTTAAAAGGGTCCGGAATTATAAAAAAGTATTTCCCGGAGTGCTTAAACTGCTGGAGCGGCGTTATGCTAATACCTCCTCAGAGGATATGAGAGACGAAATGGAGCGGTTCATGCAAATCAGGCCTTGTCCGGCCTGTGAAGGTCGGAGGTTGAAGCCTTCCAGCCTGGCTGTCCTGCTTGGCGGCTACAACATTGCCGAAATATCGTCCCTGACCGTTGAGCAGACGGCGGAATTTTTTGCTCAGCTGCAGCTTACGGCTCGGGAGGAATACATTGCCCGCCAGGTTCTTAAAGAAATTGGGGAACGGTTGCAATTCCTAAGTCACGTGGGTCTGCAGTACCTGACCCTGGATCGGGCCGCATCTACTCTTTCCGGAGGGGAGGCCCAGCGGATCAGGTTGGCCACCCAGATTGGTTCCGGTTTGACAGGAGTGATCTATATCCTGGATGAGCCCTCTATAGGTCTCCACCAAAGGGATATTGCTCGTTTGAATGCTACATTAAAAAAATTGCGCGACCTGGGTAACACCGTCCTGGTAGTGGAGCACGACGAAGAGACGATGCGCAGCGCCGATCACATTGTCGACATCGGGCCGGGGGCAGGCGCTGCAGGCGGGAAAATTGTGGCCCAGGGCAGCCTGGAAGAGATAACGGGGGTTCCCGGGTCAATTACCGGAGATTATTTGGCCGGTCGGCGAGAGGTGGCTGTTCCGGAACAAAGGCGGATTGCCAACGAACGCTGGCTCTGGGTCCGCGGCGCCGAAGAGCATAATCTGAAAAATATCGATGTAGGAATTCCCCTGGGGATGTTCAACTGTGTGGCCGGGGTATCCGGTTCGGGCAAAAGCACCCTGATTAACGAAATCTTAGCCCGAAGTCTTTCCCGGAAACTGCACCGATCCAGGGAACAGGCCGGCCGGCATAAGGGGCTGGAAGGTGTGGAACACCTGGACAAGGTTATTGTTATTGACCAATCCCCCATCGGCCGGACCCCGCGTTCCAACCCGGCTACCTATACCGGCCTTTTTGACGGGATCAGGGAGTTGTTTGCCAAAACCCAGGAATCCCGCCGCCGCGGTTATAAACCGGGAAGATTCAGTTTTAATGTCAAGGGGGGGCGCTGCGAAGCCTGCCGTGGTGATGGTATCTTGAGGATAGAAATGCACTTCTTGCCCGATGTATATGTTCCCTGTGAAGTTTGCCGCGGTAAGCGCTACAACCGTGAGACTCTGGAGGTCCGCTACAAAGAAAAAAATATTGCTGATGTGCTCGATATGACAGTTGAGGAGGCCCTCGAATTTTTCTCGGCCATTCCCAAAGTCCAGCGTAAAATGCAGCTTCTTTACGATGTTGGCCTGGGTTATATCAGGCTGGGCCAACCGGCAACCACCCTTTCAGGAGGAGAAGCCCAGCGGGTCAAACTGGCCACAGAGCTTTCGCGACGTAGCAATGGGCGCAGCCTTTATATTCTTGATGAACCGACCACCGGCCTCCACCTTGATGATATCAGCAAGCTTTTGCACATTCTGGACCGCCTGGTTGACGGCGGTAATACGGTAGTGGTAATTGAACACAACTTGGAAGTGCTCAAGAGGGCCGATTATATTGTCGACCTGGGCCCGGAAGGTGGAGACAAGGGCGGTTGGGTAGTAGCCGCCGGTTCTCCGGAAGAAGTGGCCGCCTGCGAGGAATCCTATACAGGAAGATGGCTGGCCGGTGTCCTGCCGCGGTCTCGGAAGGCAGCCGAAACTTGAATGATGGAGAGTTAGAGCATGCTTGAACAGCTTAAGGATAAAATTCAGCAGATCCCGGCCCTGCCGGGAGTCTACCTGCTTAAAGATAAAAACGGCCGGGTGATATATGTTGGCAAAGCCAATTCGCTCCGCAATCGGCTTAAATCTTACCTGGCCGACAATGGAACTATGTCTCCACGGTTGCGTTCATTGCAGGGCCGGCTGGCTGATATTGAATATGTAGTTACAGACACCGAGGTGGAGGCCTTGATCCTGGAATGCAACTTGATCAAAGAATACCGTCCCCGCTTTAATGTCAACTTAAAAGATGACAAGGATTATCCCTACCTGATCCTTACACCTGAGCTTTACCCGAGAATGGAACTACTCCGGCTTTCGCAAAGGAAAAGTCGGCGTGGTCGGTACAAACCTTCACCCGGCAAAGAAGAGCAGCGTTTTGGGCCTTTTACCGACGTCGGAGCAGTACGAGAAACGATGCGTTTTATCGGTTCAATATTCCCCCTGCGCCGCTGCCGCCAGCCTTTGAACGGGACTCCTGCTGCCGATCGGCCCTGCCTCAATTTCCAGATGAAGCGCTGCCTTGCTCCCTGTCGTGGTGAAAAGGAAGTCTCACCTGAAGAATATGACCGGCTGGTCAGGCAGGTGGTTCTTTTCCTGCAGGGTCGTCATGGCGAACTGGGAAAAAAGCTGAAAGAGCAGATGGAAGAAGCTGCCCAAGAACAGCGTTTTGAAAAAGCGGCCGCCTTGCGTGATCGTCTCCAGGCCCTGCAGAGAGTGGCCGGCCAGCAGCAAAAAATGGCCCTGAATGAGGATGATGCAGAACGGGATGTTCTGGCTCTTGGTCGGCACGGGGACCGGGCAGCCGTCCATCTGTTTCAGGTTAGGAGCGGCAAACTGCTCAGCCAGGAACACTTTCTTCTCACCGGCGCGGAAGATGCCGATGACGAAGAGGCTATTGCTTCGTTTATTAAATCTTATTATAACCAGGCCGAAAGCCTTCCTCCGGAAATTGTGATTTCAGATCAGCCTAACGATATGGATTTGCTCAGGGAGTGGCTTAAGGGTAAAGCGGGCCGCAAGGTAGAACTGCGTGTCCCCAGGCGCGGGTCTTTAAAAAAACTGGTCGAACTGGCCCGGCGTAACTGCCGCCTGCGCCTGGAAGAAGATGCCGAACAGCGGCTGCGGAAAACAGTTCAGCCCTTGAAAGAGCTGGGGCGTTTGGTCGGGTTGGAGGCGCCGCCGGAAAGGATCGAGGGTTTTGATATATCTCACTTGCGCGGTGGGGAACCGGTAGGGGCTATGGTCGTTTTCCATGCCGGAGAACCGCATAAAGAAGGGTATCGCCAGTTCAACATCCGCTCAGCCCGGGCCGGCGACGATTACGGCGCCCTGCAGGAGGTGTTGCAGAGGAGAGCCGGCCGAGAAACCTGGCCAAAACCCGACCTGATCCTGATCGATGGAGGAAGGGGCCAGCTTAGTGCCGCCGGGAAAGCCCTGGCCGGAACGTCCCTGGAAGATGTGCCTCTGACTGCCCTGGCTAAAGATCCCGATCAACTTTTTCTGCAAGGTGCAGCCTTGCCGGTGCGAATGGCTGCCAATAGCCCTGTTCTTCAGTTGTTGCAGCGCATCCGGGATGAAGTGCACCGTTTTGCCATAGGGGGACATCGCAGCAGGCGAAGCCGCAGCGGCATCCGTTCCCGGCTTGATGATATCCCGGACGTAGGCCCTTCCAGGCGGGCTGCTCTGCTCAGGCATTTTGGGAGTTCGGATGAGGTGTGTAAAGGCTCGGTTGATCAACTGGCTGAAGTGCCGGGTATAAACCGATCCCTGGCTGAAACCATATACCGGTTCCTGCGTTCGGAAGATGAAGGTAATTGATACCTTGTTAAAAGCCTTTGATTTAGCGCCTGCTAAAAAGAATCACCTGGTTATGTTATACT
>Ga0207421_10000233_pt1 | contig 69351 bp, 62 predicted proteins | sample SodLakKL_010_SED_4_FD_187542 | JGI IMG/M metagenome (GOLD analysis project Ga0207421, IMG submission 187542) | Alkaline sediment microbial communities from Lake Tanatar, Kulunda Steppe, Russia - 8KL_010_SED (SPAdes) (version 2) | ecosystem: Environmental > Aquatic > Non-marine Saline and...
TATAATGTATATTGTACCAGTATGTGCATTTTACGCGCGCACACGTACGTAATAAGGGATGGAACATGTAACGGATAAGCCTGTGCAGCATAAGACTACTTATACAATGGGGGCTAACTATGAAAACCATCGATGTCATCAGAAAGAAGCTATTGATTCCTTTCATCGCGGTAGCTGTCATCTATTTTTCGGTGCAGTTCAACATGACCAGAAGCGATCTCAATGCCACAAGCCCGTATCTCTGGATGGTCATTATCGCATTATCACTAGGATTCGTGCAGTATTTTCTGAGTGATTCCGATTTCGACTCGCTTTCGACGTACTCGCAGTCCGACCCTGACATGAACAGTTTCTCGACCTACAGCGACATGCAGGTCGTTTTTGTCAAGGAAAGCAAGAAAGTATTGATCGAATGTTCGGAAACATTGGTCAAACGTTACGGGCTGAAAGATTATGTCCAGGTTCTGAGCGAGGATGACTTTTCGGAGCTCATTCATCCGAATGACACCGAAAAAGCATTGCTCGGTTCCGACAACAAAGACTATAAAATCAATCCGCTCAAGGAAGTGACCTTCCGTGTCAAGCTTCCCGGCGCCAAACAATACATACACATGTTCAGAAAGGGCTACTATGAGCTGGACAGCGGCCCGGGTTATCTTGCGGTGGATGTTTCCAATACCGCCTACATGAATGAAAAACTGAGATGGCATGAAAAAGAGAAACAGACCCTTGCGCTTGAAAGCCAGAAACTGATGGAAAACTCCCGTGATCTGATTGTGCGCCTGGACGCCGAAGGCACAATCCTTGGAATATCACGTGCGGCACTTGATGTGCTCGGCAAGAAGCGTTCACGCATAGAAGGCAAAAACATGTTCGATGTCAACGCCAAAGTGGGTTGGGTGAACCATTCGTGGTATGAAGAAGTGCTCGCCCATCATCAGGCTTCGTGCAAAGTCCACTTGACCAAAAACGGCAAAGACCGTCACATTACCTGGAATTTTGAAGCCATCCTTGACGATGAGGGTGAAATCACCAATATCCTCGCCATCGGTCATGAAGTGACCGATTACATCCTGATCAATCAGAATCTCAAATATGAGAAAAATCATGATGCGCTCACCGGCATTCTCTCCCAGCAGGGCCTTTATGAGAAAGTCGAAAATGAATCGAACGTCGAACACATGGTCGCATTTTTCATAGACATCGAAAACTTTTCACAAATCAATGATTATTACGGTCATGCCATCGGCGACAGGATATTGAAAGATTTTGCGAAGAATATCCGTTATTTTGAGCGCGATCAATGTTTTGTCTCACGTTATTCCGGTGACGAATTCGTTATTGTCTGTATGAACGAAAGCGCGCGCAATAAAGGGCTCGACAATATGCTGGCCCATGTGAACGCCCTGATGAAAACGAACTATGCCACGGACGACATAAGCATTGAACTTAAAAAGAATATCGGGTATGCAAGGTACCCCGAGGATACCGATGATAGAAAACGCCTCATTTCACTCGCGTCGCTGGCCATGCAGGCTAGCGCCAAAGAAAAGGGTGGCGTCATTCGCCGTTATGAGCCCTCGATGAGTGAAAAACTCAAAAACAACGTCCTGATCGCTTCCAAACTCAGAAAGGCCATCGAAACCGACCGCATAGCCATACATCACCAGGAAGTGTTGAATGTTGCGACCGGACGTGCGGAGTATATCGAAGCGCTCGCCAGGTGGCACGATGAGGAACTTGGAACCGTCACACCGCATACTTTCATCGCCATCGCCGAACAGTCAAACCTTGTGGACAAGCTTGAAAACTATCTCATCGATAAAAGCTTTGAAAGTTATGCCATGCACCGTTCGAACGGTTCTTCATCAATACCCAAGCTCGCCATCAACCTGTCACCTTCAACCGTCATTGCCCCGCATACGAAACAGTTCCTGGATGAAATGCTGCAAAAACATAAACTGAACCCGCATGATGTCATGCTTGAAATCAGTGAAAACACTTTTGTCAACAACATCGATTTGTGCTTGCGGCGCATCGCTGAGTACAAAGCTGCCGGTTTCTCCATCGCCCTTGATGACTTCGGAAAAGATTACTCGAGTCTCGGCATTCTCGAAAGCGTCGATTTCGACATGATCAAGATTGACGCCATTTTCACCCGCAACATTTCCAAGGTCAAGAACCAGGAAATTGTCCGCATGCTAAGGAAAATTACGGAGCTCTCCGGCAAAGAGCTCGTTGTCGAAGGCGTCGAGACCAAAGAACAAAGTGAATTGCTTTGTGAGATGAAGTGCCACCTGCAACAAGGCTTTCATTTCCATTATCCCGAAAAACTGTAGGAAAGCCCTCTGGCTTTCCTTTTTTTTTCGAGGTTTCAGTTTACGTTTTAGGTTCATTATTGTATGATTATAATGAGACAAATCAACGAAATGCTAACCGGAGGCTGTTTTCATGGAGTTCTTACCCATATACATGATTTTCACACCCATATTCGCATCCTTGATCATCTATCTGTTCAGAAACCGGGTCAGTAACTATCTGGCATTTGTCGCGCAAATCGCCATCACCGTAATCGCGATTGTTTATTTCAGTCATTTCACCGGTGATTTCGACAGCACTTTTTTTGTGCTCGGAGCGTGGGACGGCAGAATCGGAATTTCCCTTCAGAACGATGAGCTGAGCATGATTTTCGTGTCTCTCTCCATCTTCGCCTGGTGGATGGTGCTTCTATATAGTTTCGACCGCAATGCGAACTACAATTTCCTGTTTTTTTTGATGTTCCTTCAAGGGGTCTTTCTCGGACTTTTGCAGACGAACGACCTTTTTAACATGTTCGTATTCCTTGAGCTCACCACTATCATAGTGACCATCCTGATTGCCTTCAACAAGGCCGGATACGCTTTCAGAGCGGGACTGTATTATCTGCTTTTGAACACGAGCGCGGTGCTCTTGTTCCTGATCGGGATTGTCTTCATTTACTTCACCTTCGGCACCATAAACATCAACTATGTCACCGCGACCATGCATGTCCACAGCGACACGACCATCGTCCGTTTCGCGTTCATTCTCATGATGGCCGGCATATCGGTGAAATCGGCATTGTTCCCGGTATTCACCTGGCTTCCCAGAGCGCACGGGGCGGCCAAAAGCGCTGTGAGTGCCCTGCTTAGCGGCTTGATTGTCAAAGGTGGCATCTATCTGTTCCTTCGCATGAATGAGATGTTTGCGGACGCAAACATCGATTATCATACTTTCTTCTTTGTGATCGGCGCATTTACCGGTTACCTCGGCATTATTTTCGCCATCACCCAAAAGGACATTAAGCAGATGCTCGCCTATTCCACGGTCTCACAGATTGGCCTGATCATGATGGGCCTTTCCTCAGGCAGTGATCAGGCCCTTGCGGGTGGACTGCTTCATGTCATCAACCACGCGATTTTCAAGATGATGCTCTTTATGATCGCGGGCATCATCGTCAAAGTGTATCTGACCAAGAAAGTGGATGAGGTTCGTGGCATGTTCAAGACCATGCCTCTCATCTCCTCGATGATGATTCTCGCCATGCTCGCCATCACTGGTTTTCCGCTCCTCAACGGCTACATTTCCAAATCATTGGTCATGTACGCGCTTGAAGGCAATATCCGCTATTGGGTGATTTTCGGGATGAATATCGGTACCGCCACCCTTTTTGTGAAGATGAGCCAGATTTTCTTCGGACCCAAAGCGCTTTCCTATCCAGTTCCGCATTTGCGCCAAAGCATCCCGCTTTTCATTCTGACGCTTACCATCCTCGGTATCGGGAACTACCTGGTCTTTTTCGAAGGCGCCTTTCTTGGCATGGACTTCACCGCCCTGTCCCCGGCTTCGTGGTCGGCGTTTGTCGATTATTTCATTACCATCGGTCTCGCCGTGATCATACATCATTACCTGGTCCGTCCGGACAAAAAACCCGTCAGGGCGCTCAGAGGCTTCATGTTATCGTTCGAGCACGCGAACTATATCTTCGTTCTTTATGCGGTTGTGCTCGCAGCGTATTTCATCTTTTTCGGAATGCTCTACTAGTCCCCTTTTCTAACCGTTTGTAATTAAAAGAGGCTGAACCATGCGGTTCAGCCTCTTTTTTATCACAAAACACTATCGGATTGTCAATCACTTGTTTCGCAGTTTGTGAACCCGCTTGAAGGGTTCTTTCGGCAAAGGAAGCAACATGTTTGTGCGTTTCATGTATGTCTCGTATTCAGGTTTTTTGAACCGTTGTCTTTTTTCCATCAACGGAATTGAAATGACCAAGAATAGTACGACCATTGCTATGAATCCCACGCTAGAATATGCATATGCCCAGTCAACGCTCAATGCCATAAGCAACAGCGAGCCCCAGAATAGCAGCTCACCAAAATAGTTCGGATGTCGTGAAAGCGACCAGAGTCCCTGGTCCATGACAGAGCCGGGACTGTGTTTGCGAAACGCTCTGAGTTCCGTGTCTGAACGCCATTGTATCACAGTGGCAATAAGTCCGGTAAGGACGAACACCATGGTGAAGGGCGAGAAAACGAATCCGTCAGCCATGATGAACACCGCCGGCATGAGTGCCGCGAAGACGATGACGGTCGGCATCATCATGATGCCGAACAGATTCACAAGCGGCCACAGTCTTTGGTACCGTGCCTTGTAGTGGTCATAACGCCAGTCCTGATGAGCGAGCCCTTTGAACTCGATGGCCCAGTTCAATGTGAGACGAATTGACCAAAATCCCACCACCATAAGCAACAACCCCTTTGATACGCTCCATGTCCCCACGAGACCTATGAGAATGACGGGCGGTGCGACGGACCAATACGGATCATAAAGCGATGCGTTTTTAAGAACGGTCGCCCATAGAAAAATCCATAACGTGCCAATGATGTCCGCAACAAACAGTCTGAGCAGCATGGATTCATAGGGAAGCATGCGATACGACCATACCGCAAGCGCGATTCCAAATAGATAGATGATAGCAATGATGGTTAATGAGGCGCGTTTGTTCATTGGTATCCCTCCCCGTGCTCCTGATAATCTTATTATATCGCGGTTTGCAATTAAACGTGTCTATTTATTAAAAATTCCTGCACACTGAGCGTGTGCAGGAACCGTGTCATACTTTGCGTAAACGGAACGTCGCGACCATGAGGCTTGCAAGAATGATGATCAGCGCTCCAATCACCAGGTCGCTATAGGCGCCCTCAGGAATGACAAAGTAGAAGAGATTGAGAAAACCGATCAGGATGACACCGGCAACCGTCGAGGGGAGCCCCTGAAAAGTGTCACGATTCTCTCGAATGGCATAACGTGCCAGACGAAAGACCGCTGCCCCGATGAAAATGATGATGACCGCTATATTGAAGAGTCTGTTTTGCATCAGGTTCATCTGATAGAGCAAAACCATGGGTGCCAAGATGAAGCTGATCAGGTCGTTGGACGCATCCAGGTGCTTTCCGAAGTCGCTCTCCGCACCAATCCGGCGGGCGATGCGTCCGTCATAGCGGTCGATCAGCGCACTGAATGCGATCAGCACCGATCCGGTGAAAAACCACTGTCCTTCCAAGAACAGGAACAACGCCACAATGCCGGCTACAATACCGAACATCGTGAAGACGCCCAGCCAAATTTCAGACCGTTTTAGTGTCATGGACAGCACCCACTTTCTCGCGTCCGATAAAAACCATCACCATGGTGCTGAGTGCAAGTTGGAACCAAAACGTGACCAGTCTGAGGGTTAGCGCGATAGCCATTGCGGCTCCGGCCGCCATGCCGAAACGCGGCATGAGAAGATAGAACGTGCCTTCAAACGTTCCAAGTCCGCCGGGCGTGAAGGGAATCAAGGCGACGATGTATGCGCTGAAGGTGACCAGTGCGCTTTCAAAGACGCTCAAGTCGAACCCGAAGCTATGGACCAGATAAAAGGTTTTGAGCCCGTAAAGGCTCCAGATCATGAAACCGAGCGCAAAATGGATGCAATGCTTCTCCGGTTTTCCTTTAAGCGGACGAAGTGTTGTCTTGAATTCGTCTTGAAGGGAGGCGAGTTTGTTTTTGAAGCGGCTCTTCGAAGGCGAAATCTCCTTCTTGCGAAGAAAAAACGCACCAATCAGAAGAATAAGCGCCAGGAAAAGGGCAAACCCTGCAAGCAAGCGCAGGAATATGCCATTGGTGCCTTCATAGCCGCCACGGGTGAAGGCCACCACGAGAAATGCGAGGATGGTTACGCCCATGAACGCCAAGAAGGAAATGATTTTTTGGGCCGCCACGAGCGCACTCCCACGCGGTACGCTTTCTCCTCGTTGGCGGAGGTAGTAGACTTTATACGCTTCCCCGCCGGTTTTCACCGCTGGCGTGACGCTTTCAAAGAACGTTCCGGCCATGTTCATTTCGATGATTCGTAAAAGGGAGAGTTTCATTCCGAGGTGTGAAGCGACCGACCACCACTGCGTTGAAATGAGGAGGATGGTCAATAGTTGCATGAGCACAAGTACGAGAATCTGCATCGGGCTGAGAATTCTGAAAGTGTCCACGACCGTGTTCCACTCAGTCGTAGCGAGCAGGGCTGTCAGAAGTCCCAGTCCGATAATGAAAAGAATCAGTTTCTTTTTACGCATTCCGGTACATCTCAAGCGATTTGACCAATGTTTTCTTCACCGGCATGGATTGTTCGGAAGGAGGCAAAAGGTGCCTTCGCGACGTCCTCACACAAACGATGGCGTCATCGTCCTTGTTCGCAAGCACGTGTGTCAGTACGTCTTCTTTCGGATATACTTGCTTCGCGACCAGAATCACATCAAACCCGCCGGGATCGACCGTGGTGCCCTCGGCGTGAAAGGCCCGGATGCTGTTTTCGCCCGTCGAGACCAACCAGCGATTCGCCTCATCGACAGCTTTGCTGCGATTATCGACGGTTACCACAGCGGCACCGGTCTTCTCATGGATGCGGTATGCGCTATAAGGATGCGCTCCGCCACCGATGAAGAGGACACGCGTGGTTTCATCAATGCCGCATAGAGCAATCTCGGCATCGATGATGCGCTCGTAATATAGTTTCTTAAGCCGCGATCCGATGGAAGCGCGGTTCATCAACGTTTCGCCGCCTTTTGTCAGTGTGTTGATCATGGAAACACCTCGTGAAATTATTAAATGGCTTGAATATATGCCTCGAACGTGTATCATTATAACTAAGAAAAAAGAATAGCTCAACGAATTTTATATTTTTTATAAATAGTAATCCAAAGAAGGTGTCTCATGATTCGAAAGTTCATTCAAATGCTTGAAAAACTGGCTTCCCGCTCATCGTTTGCGATTCGAAAGTACTGTGAGCCTTATGAAACGATTGTCGATAAGGAAATCGATCTTGGTTCCGTTAAAGATGAGGATGTCGTCTTGAATGTTGGTTGCGGGTCCATACCATTCACGGCGATTTGGCTTGCAAGAAAGACGAACTGCGATGTCATCGCCATTGATACCGACAAGACAGCCGTTCGCAATGCCAAGCGCGTCATTCGCAAGCTTGGTCTGCAGGAAAACGTTACAATCATGCGCAGAAGCGGTACGGACACAAGCGATCTTGCTTTTGACAAAGCGCTTTGCGCCCTTCAGGTCCAACCACTTGGAAAAACGCTTGATGCCTTAAATGAAAAAGCATCAGTTCTGATTGTTCGAAGACCGTTTGATTCGTATGCGACGCATTATGATGTGTTGCCGGTAAATTACCGTATAAAGCGGTCTGTTCCACAAAAAATGAAAGCATTTGGATCATCCGATCTCGTTGAAAAACTATAATACAGGTTTTAATTATAAGGTTATTTGTAAATCCTATGAATAAGTTTGACATTTTCGTGATTTTCGCGCTATACTGTAACCGTGTGATGCTTGAAAAATACGAAACACGAGGTGTCAAGGATGCAAGAGAAGAAGATTATCGACACGCGCATGAACTTCGATATGGCCGTCGTCAACATGGATACGCTTTCTCGTGGTGATGAAGGTGTTATTTTTGATGTTCCCGACATGCACCTTCTGGCTGCGCTTGGCATCCGAATCGGCAAACGGATCAGAGTGCTCACCCGCAGTGTCGCTAACGGCCCTTTGATTCTTTCGGTCAGTGACCGTTCCATTGTTATCGACCGCCATATCGCGCAGAAGATTATTGTGAAAAGGTAAGATTCAACATGTCTTGTCACTCTGCTAAATCCAGTACTGAACAAACTGAGAAGACGTTATTATTGATGGGGCTTCCCAATGTTGGGAAAAGCGCCATTTTTAATCGTTTCACCGGCCTTGACGTCATGGTTTCCAACTATACGGGCACAACTGTCGAATATACAGAAGGCACGATGACCATTGAAAAAACGCCCTATACCTTGATTGATGTTCCAGGCGTCTATGACATCGAACACAGCGTCGATGACGCGGAGCAAGTCGCCATCAATATGCTTAAGAACAATCCCGACGGGATTGTTTTTGTGTTGGACGCCCTTAATTTGGAGTCCTCGATCCATCTGCTCATCCAAGTCATGCAATACGACATCCCTATTGTCGTCGCGCTTAACCGCAATGATCTCTCCGATAACCGCGGCATGCGTATCGATCATCGTGAGATCCAGTCCAGACTGGGCCTGCCGGTGATTCCGACGATTGCGCTCGGTGGCGACAGCCTCGAGCTTCTCAAGTATCAAGTCGGCGAGATGGTCACGCGCGGTGGAAGCTCGGGCAAACGTTTCCCTGAAACTGTGGATAAATGGAAAATCACCGAAAAGATCGTCGAGAATGCCGTGCGGCATTCGGTTGATCCTTTCAGCGAGGATGCGAAATTCTCCTTCCTGGTCAAGCCCTGGCCCGGATTGCCCATTGCGCTTTTGGTCCTTGTGGTGATGTTCGCGTTTGTCATCGGCGCCGGCATGGGCCTTCGCCAATATGTGCTTTTGCCTCTGTTTGGCGGATGGATTTTCCCCTATATCGAGACGCTGGTCATGGCGATGACCGATTCGACCATGGCCCAAAACATTCTCATCGGGGATTACGGTTTCCTCATCAAAGGCATTGAATGGCCCTTCGCACTCGTTTTGCCCTATGTCATCAGCTTTTATATCATGATGAGTTTTCTTGAAGACAGCGGCTATCTGCCAAGGCTTGCGGTGTTGCTTGACGGTGTGTTCAAGAAAATCGGTCTCACCGGATCGTCCATCATCCCCTTGATGCTAGGCTATGGATGCGGCATCCCCGCCATCATGTCCACTCGCTCCCTCCCTTCGAAAAAAGCCCGCCTCAGCATCGCGGTCATGGTCTCGTTCGCAGTGCCGTGTGTCTCGCAGACCGGGGCGTTCATCGCGTTGCTCGTCGAACACAGTCTTTTGGCGCTGATCGGGGTGTTCCTGATGTCCATTCTCGCCATGGTCGCGGTCGGCTTCGTGATGGACAAAATCAAGAAAGAAGCGGTGCCCTTCACGTTGATGGAACTCCCTGAACTGCTTGTCCCAAAGCCCAGGATATTCGGCAAGAAAGTATACATGCGCATCCGCCATTATGTCAAGGATGGCGCGGTGCCGATGATCATCGCCATCTTTTTCACGGCATTCCTTTATGAGTTCGGAGTGCTCAATGTGCTCGGCCGCGGCCTTGCGCCGATCGTCTCGGGCTGGCTTCGTCTCCCCGAAGAGGCGGCGACGCCGCTTATCATCGGTGTGGTACGCCGCGAACTCACGGTGCTTCCACTGATTGAAATGGAGCTTTCGACCCTGCAGTTCTTCACAGGCGCCCTGGTGGCACTGTTCTATGTGCCGTGCATCGCGATGATCGCGACACTCGCCAAAGAGTTCAATGCCCGTACGGCCATCGGCGTGTTTGTCTTCACCACCGTTTCCGCCATCGTTCTAGGAGGGCTCGTCGCGAGAATCGGTGAATTTGTCCTTACTTTTTTCTAGAGGATGAAAGATACTGTACAAGGGATTGCATGCCATTTGGTTCTTATACGAAAAAATAGAAAATCCGTGTGGATTTTCTATTTTTTGTCTTTGGGTGGCAGCGGGAAAAAGATGCTGGTGTGGTTTGCGTACTCTTGATACTCCTCGCGGTTCATCATCTTTCGTTCCAGCAACGGCACGCCGGATATGAAGCGTACGAGCACGGTGATGGTGATCGGCGCGATGATCGCGATGAGATTGAATGGAAATGCGGCGTTGCCGAGCACGACAATCCAAAGTCCCCACCATAACGTCGCCTCGCCGAAGTAGTTCGGATGACGCGAGTATTGCCAGAGTCCGCGTTTCAGCACACGGCCTTCCATTTCCGGGCGATGCTTGAAGTTGCGCATCTGCTGATCGGCGACCATCTCGAAGATGAAGCCGAAGAGCCAAACGACAGACCCGAGGAACAAGGCGAGATTGGCAAGCGGGAGCGGCTCTTCATTCGGATAGGCGAAGGCGACGATGATCGCGAACGCCACAACGTATTGAAGCAGGCCTTGTAGCATGAAGACTTTGAAAAATGCGTTGATTCGAACCTTGTCGCCCCATTTTTCACGCATTTCGATGTAGCGCGCATCCTCGCCGACCTTACGGTTTCTCCTGAAGAGGAAGCGGGTCAGTCTGAAGCCCCACACTAGTGTCATGATAAGAATCACGAAGTGGGCATTGATCATCGCCTCGCCGCCTAGCTGGCGAATCAGATAAAGCCCGATTGTAAGCACGATGAACCCCGCGCCCCACATGACATCGGCGAACGAGTTGTCTTTCTTGATTTGCGCGATGATGAAACCGATGATGAAATAGATGAGTATGATAAGCGCTGCGTAAAGAAGATAGATGTGCACGTTATCCCTCCTGAAGATGGATTATTTAGTGATGTATGCGATCGCGACGGTGCCGATGCCGGCGTTCATCGCCACGATCGAAGAAATGTCCATGGTGTAGGATGGATTCATGCCGGTGATCGATTTGGCTTTTTCGATGTATTCGCTGACGCGAGCGGGTGCTTTGGCATGGACGACCGCATAACGTTCGATGCCATGTTCCTTATGCATTTTCTCAAGGTGGTCGAAGATTTTCTTGGTCGACATCCTGATGGAGAGACCCTTGGCGAAAATGATGCCCTCGCCGGATTCGTCAATCGAGATGACCGGTTTCAGGTTCATGATTTTCCCGATGACACCGGTGACTTTCGATACCCGGCCACCGCGCACCATATACTTGAGGGTCTTGACACTGACCAGGATGCGGGCCTTGTCTCTGAGTGTGTTGATGGTGTCAACAATCTCGTTGAATTCGCGTCCTTCGTCAATCAGTTCGGCGGCGCGCATGACAAGCAAGCCTTGTGCGCCGGAGTTTTGTTTGGAGTCGATGACTTCCAGCCGGACGTTCTTGTCGAGCGCTTTTTTGGCTTGTGTGAACACATTGTGGGTCCCGCTCATTTTCGATGACACGCTGATCACAATGATGTTTTTGTAGTAGGTGCTCAGATAGGAGAAAAAGTTTTGGATCTGCTTGAGGTTGGGTTGGGCACTTTTCGGGTATTCTTTGAGTTCATCCATGAATTCGTAGAATTTTTCGCTCGTGATGGTCAGCTTGTCGTAGTAGTCCGAACCTTCAATGGTAATCGGCAAAGGAATCTGTTGGATCTGGTATTTGTCGATCAGGTCCTGAGGGAGGTCGGCAATGGAGTCCGTGACAATCGCTGTGTCATACTTGCGGGCATTGCGGACTTCGTGCTGACGCTTCATGTCGTCGACCTTCTGTTGTTCGATGGTGCCATGGTCCCTTAAACGGAAGAAGACCTCCTGTGGTTCGTTCGTGTGGATATGGATTCGGGCCTTCGAATCGTTGCCCGCGACCACCATCGAGTTGCCAAGGTCATGAAGGGTTTTCTTGATGGCTTTGGCGGAAAGGTTCTCCCCGGTGATCAGCGCTTCGGTACAATAGCGGTAGTCGCCTTCTTCAAACGACTCGTGATTGTCCGGTTTGCCTTCTTCAGGATCTTTGGCGTCGAAAGAATCTTCATACAGCTCATCCATGACGCCGTCACGGAGATATTGCATGAAGCCTTCGACAAAATGGAAGAACCCCTTGGCGCCGGCATCCACGACTTTGTTCTGTTTGAGGACGTCAAGCTTCTCTGTGGTTTGCAGTAAAGATTTGCGAAGGGCGTCGAATGATTCGCTAAGAAGGACAATCAGGTCCTTGGTTTTTTGTTTGAGACTTTTGAGCGACTCGCTCCACTCACGCATGAGCGTGATCATGGTGCCTTCAACAGGCTCGCTGACCGCTTCATAAGCATAAGGAACCGCTTTTTCGATGGCGTCGATCAGTCCGTCGACATCAATTTCACCTTCGCGCCGGTCCAGTTCGATCAAAAGCCCGTTCAGATACTGAGCGAAGATGATCCCGGAATTGCCGCGGGCGCCTTCGAGCGCTCTGTCGGCAATGTCTTTGAGTGTGTTTTTGTCGTCGTTTTTGAGGTCGCTCTCATCCAGTATCGCGTGCATCAAGGAAGCCAGGTTGGTCCCTGTGTCGCCGTCGGCGACTGGGAAAACATTGATTTCGTTCAGTGCGTCTTTGTGCCGGAGCACGCTTTTTGCTCCGGCCATCAGGGAATGGTAGAATTTTTCTTTGTTAAATGTTGTGGTGTTCATAAGCATCGTCTCCATTGTCTTATTTTTAAGGTGTGTTTTTGTTTAGAACAAAGTGAAAAGCAAATAACCGAGCGTTGCGCTCGCTGAACCGACAAAAGTTCCCCAGACAAGGTCGATGAGGGTGATTTGAATCGGCCAGTTTTTCAGGGTGGCTAGATTTGTCAGGTCGTAAGTCACATAGCAGAAGAACCCGAACAAGGCGCCGTTTTGAAACGCGGTCAAAACGCTTGCGTCTTGATGCGCGGGATAGACCGCGAAATAGACAAGCCCTAGAATGAATAATAGATAGAATATGATGGCGGCGGGCCAATTGACGTTATCCGCCAACAAATACCCCAGATACTTGTTGTAAAGCTTTTTTGCGATGACGCCAAGCCATACCAGGTCAATGGCGAAAAAAACCGCGAATGTCAGGAGATACATCAGGATCAGATTCATAGGGGCCTCCTTGAAATGTTTTCTAATTAAATGATAGCATGCCATCGTTAATTTATCATTTTAAATACATTGTTTATTTGTAATAAGTACAATAATAAAGTATATCTTTTGGCCAAGAGCGTAAAACACGGTAGAATCGGATAAAAGAAAGGAGTGAAACACAATAATGAAAACATTTCTCAAACGAAGCGCCCGTATGGAAGGCGGCCGTAACGGCAGCCTCAAGACTGAGGACAAGGCGCTTGATCTGAAACTCCGAAAACCGACAGAAATGGGCGGTGAAAACAATGGGGTCGACCCTGAGAACCTGTTTGCGGCAGGGTATGCTTCATGCCTGGCAAGCTCGATCGAGTTTCTGCTTGAGCAACAAGGCAAACAAGCCGATGATATCGTCATAGATGCCAATTTGAGCCTTGTGGGTGACCCGGACGGCGGATTCAAGTTCGATCTCGAGGTGGTCGCTTCCATCAAGGGGTTCGACAAATCCGAGCAGGAAAAACTGCTAGAAGCCGGACTGGGCTTCTGCCCTTATTCCAAAGCGATTAAAGGCAATGTGAACGTCAATGCGAAAATCGCGTGAGTCAAAAACTTTTTGACTCATGCTTTTTTTTTGGTATTATAATTTTGTAGTTCACACACAAGTTGCTTGCAAGGAGATTGTCTTATGCCCATCAACCTACCCGAGTTTCTCAAGCGGCGCATGCTGATGCCCGTCATTTTCATTATCCTTTTCTCGATGAGTTTTGTGACAGGATCGCTTTCCGATCTGTTCAGCGGTTATGTTGAAATCCTGAGATCGCCATCCGTCCTGATCAGTGATTATCTCAGAATCGGCGGATTCAGTGCCACAATGTTCAATGTATCCACGATTCTTCTCATCAACATCCTGATGCTGAGCAGGCTGAAGATGAAGATGAGCGGACCGATGTTCGCGGGTATATTCACCATTGCGGGGTTTTCGTTCTTCGGGAAAAACATCTTCAACACCATCCCCATCTACATCGGAATCTACCTTTATGCGAGAATGCAGAAACTGGAGTTCCGTTCGTTCATGATTGTCGTTCTTTTTTCGACCGGTATCTCGCCGATCGTTTCCTTTTTGATCTTCGGTGGTCCCTGGCCCCTTTATGTCGGTATTCCTCTCGGCACGCTCGTAGGGATTCTGACCGGTTTCGTGCTGCCCGCCCTTGCGGCGCACACGACCCGTTTCCATAAAGGGTACAACCTTTACAACATCGGCTTTGCCATGGGCATCCTCTCCATGTTCTATTCAGCCATTCTCACTGCGTTCAGAATCGATTTCATGGTCGGCGGACCGACCAGCGAAGCGTTTCACAGTGAACTTCAGCTTCTGACGCTGCTCATGTCATTGACGTTTATCGCAGCGGCGTTCATCATCGATGGTCGCGTGCTCAAGAACTATCTGCCCCTGACACGCTCCACCGGACGCCTCGTCAGCGATTTCATCCGCGACTATGGCCGGGCGCCGACCATGCTGAATGTCGGAATCATGGGGCTCATGAGTCTTTTGGTGCTGTTCATACTGAATATCGAGATCAACGGACCGGTGATGGGCGGCATTCTCACCGTCATGGGCTTCGGGGCATTCGGAAAACATCCGAAAAATGCCGCGCCGGTTATGCTTGGGGCTCTTGTCGGTGCACTTCTGAGTCCGGCTTACTCACTCGATGAAGTGGGCATGGCGATCGCCATCCTGTTCGTGACGGCGGTGTCCCCCATCGCGGGACGTTACGGCTTTTTCGTGGGGGTGTTTGCGGGATTCCTGCATATCATCATCACACCGCTCACCTATCTGTTTCAAGGGGGCTTCGACCTATATAACAACGGGTTTGCTGCCGGTTTTGTGGCGGCGCTCATGATTCCGTTTTTGGAAGCACTCAAAAAAGATGAAATCGAGGAGGCATGACATGAATAAGAGAGAAATCCGTATCGTGACGATGATCGTCCGTGAATTGACCCTGTTTTTCATGATGCACGGTCATAAGTCCGTCAGGATGGAAACGTTCCACGAGGAAAACGCCACCGTGTTTTCGGTGACCGTCAAGCAACTGGACGCCCAATTGATCGACAAAATCCGCAAGAAAATCGATCGTGATCGTGACATGGAAATCGAAACCTACGGCTGGGAGCTTGTGGGCGATATCGATTCAAAGAGCGAATTGGAAATCCTCGGCCATCTCATCGACGAGATGCATGTGAAAAGTGATGCGGGAAAGACGCATCTCACCTTTGTGAGAAAAAACCGTTATAAAGAGAGAAAGACGCCGCGTTTTTGACGCGGCGTCTTTTAGTAGGTGGGGTTGTTTGAATCCAGCAAGGCTTTGGCTTTTTCCGTCGTCTTGAAATGGATCTTCGCAAAGTGGGTGAGTGCGTTCATGCCACCTTTTTTAATGAGATGGGACGCTTGTTCGTCAACGGCTTTGGACGCGCCTTTCAAGAGCTTGATGCCAAGCTTTTTACTGAGTTTGGCGAGGTTGATCAAAAAGGCGTAACGGGCGATGATGCTGGCCACCGCCACCGAAGCGTAGCGGCTTTCCGCCTTGGTCAGGAACAAGTCCGGCCGGATAGGGTTTTTGAACTGTTTCAAATAGTTCATGTAGGTTCTCTCTTCGCAAAACTGGTCGACGATGATATAGGGTCTTTTTTCCATATCGATTTTTTCAATCAGTTTTTTGTGCGCCTGGGCGTGCAGGTAGGCTTTGAGCGTGTTGGCGTTGTATTTCTTCTGGATCAGTTCGTTATACTTCTTGTTGTTGAGGACCAACAGCGAATAAGGGATCTTTTTCATCAGCTTTGGCGCCAGTTCAAGCACCTTGCGGTCCGATAGGTTCTTGGAATCGTCCACATTGAGTTCCGATATGAACGCCATGGCATCCTTGTCAAGATAGGCGGCACAGACGGTCAGCGGTCCGAAATAGTCACCGACACCCGATTCATCAGAGCCGATGCTGACTTTATAAAATTCATGCGTTTTCGAAGGTTTTTTGGCGTCGACCTCGCCAGGGAGGTCAAAGTTGTCATGCCAAAAGAAAAAGGCTTCTTCGGCCTGTTTCCCTTGAAACATGACCCGATTGGTATCGTAGATTGTGATGGTCAGATCATCATCTTTGATCACAGCCACGATATGATTTTCGCCTTTCATTTTCACATTGTGCCTATAAAAGTCCAGTAACGCTTTGATTTGGCGGTCGGAAGGGCGCATTACAAAATTCATCTTTTTCACTTCCTTTACTGTATTTTATCATGAAATTTGATAAAATAGTAGTCGCGAGGAGTGATTTTTATGGCTTTCGACCTGCACACATTGGAATTCGACAAGATCCTCACCCATCTTAACGATAAGGCAGAAACCGATGACGGCAAGCGTATGGTTGAAAACATACAGCCGTTCACTGAAAGGACCGCACTGAAAAGTGCGCTTTTTGAGGTTAAGGAAGCCTACGCTTTTGTCCATGACGATTTGACGCCGTCATTCGGCGGCATCCATCCGCTTTCCGACATCCTTAACCGGGCCCGTATCGGCTCCATGCTGCAAAGTGGGGAACTGATGGACATCACCGCCCATATCGATGCGGCTGAAAGAATGAAGCGTCACATGCGCCGAGTCGCTGATGATCACGAAAAGGAATACACGATTCTCAAATACAGTGACGAACTGATTGTGCTGAAAACGCTGAAGCGTTCCATCGATGCGGTCATAGACCGACGTGGAAACATCAAGGACGATGCCTCGCAAAAACTCAAAGGTATCCGCGGTTCGATGAAAGCGACCGAAAAACGCATCAAGGAGACTCTGGATGCGACGTTGAACAAAGAAAGCGACCGATTGACCGAAAAACTCGTGACCATGCGTTATGACCGTTATGTCATCCCGGTCAAACTGAGCGAGAAGAATAACGTCAAGGGCACCATCCTCGATTATTCGTCCAGCGGTGAGACCGCCTACATCGAACCCACGAATGTTCGAGAACTGAGTGCGAAAAAACTTAAACTTGAAACGGACGAACGCCAGGAAATCGAAAAAATACTTTATAGATTGAGCGCACTGGTCGCAGATGAAAGACACTTTCTTTCTACGAACGTTCGGATTTTCACCCACCTCGACTTCCTTTTCGCCAAGGCGAAATACGGCTATGCCCTCGAGGCCTCTGTGCCTGAAATATCGGACCGAATCAATCTGATCAAGGCACGGCACCCCCTCATCAAACAAGACGAAGTGGTCGCCAACACCATCGCCTTCGACGAGGGTGTCCGGATGATGGTCATCACGGGGTCGAACACCGGCGGGAAAACCGTCACACTCAAAACCGTGGGCCTGCTTTCGCTCATGGCTCAAAGCGGGATGATGATTCCCGCGCTTCCAAAAAGCGAAATCCGGATGTTCAACCACATCCGTGCCGATATCGGCGATGAGCAATCCATCGAACAGTCTTTGTCCACGTTTTCATCCCACATGAGTCGGATTGTCGACATCATCGATCACTATGGCGATGACCAGCTGGTCCTACTGGATGAACTCGGAAGCGGGACCGACCCGAAAGAGGGGTCTTCCCTTGCGATGAGCATTCTGAACCATCTTTCCAAGAACGACTCGATTGTCATCGCGACCACACATTATCCCGAACTCAAAGCGTATGCTTACACCAACGATTCCATCATGAACGCCAGCGTCGAGTTTGATGAAAAAACCCTGAGACCCACCTATCGACTTTTGCTTCGGACCCCCGGAGAGTCACACGCTTTTCTGATTGGTGAACGTCTCGGACTTAAAAAATCCATCATTGAACAAGCCAAGACGCATGTGCACATCGAAAAAGACGACGTCAACAAGCTTGTCGATACATTGAAGACCGAATCGAAACGGCTCGAGGCGGAGCTCTCCCGTTATGAGGCGTTGAATCAGGAACTGCTCAGTGAAAAAGAAGCGGTCCGAAAAGAAAAGCAGGCGCTCCAGGAAAAACGGGAATCCCTCAAGGAGCGCATGACACAGGAAGTCAACACCGAACTCAAACAACTCAGGGAAGAGGCCAAACAGCTCATCGAAGAACTCGAAACCATGAAAACGAAGTCGTTCAAAGAGCATGAACTTGCGGAAAAGAAGCACCGTGCCAAACAGCTCGCAACCCCCGAAGCATCCAAGGAAAGCGGGACCAAGGACCACGAGTACGCTCCCGGCGACCGGGTCTACATCATGAAATACAACCGGCACGGCGAACTCATCAAGAAGCAAAAAGGCAATCAGTGGCTTGTGCAAATGGGGAGCCTGAAAAGCGTGTTTGATGAAGAAGATTTCGAATACATCAAGGATGCGCCAAAGAAAACCGTTCCCAAAAGCGACCAACCCGCCAGCAAAACCGTCAGAAAAAGTACCGCGAAGGAACTCGACCTGCGTGGCATGCGCGTCCATGAAGCGCAAGAGGAACTGGAGAAATATCTGGACGATTGCGCGCTGTCCAACCAGCCATTCGCCACCATCATCCACGGCTTTGGGACACTGGCCCTCAGAAAGATGGTCAAAGACGTCGTTTCATCGAGTCCGATCGTCAAATCGCATCGTGACGGTGAGGGCAACGAAGGCGGAAAAGGCGCCACTATTGTTTACTTTGAATAATTGCGTCATTATGTGTATAATATAATGTGAAGGCATTGTGCAATTCAGTTGTCAAACGTATCGTTTGTTTGTATAATGTATATAGCTAATTAAGGAGGAATTTAAACTATGTCATCAGCAATCTATGCAGATAGCACGAATTTGGATGAAAAAGTAAAAGACGGACTCGTATTGCTTGATTTTTATGCGGACTGGTGCGGACCATGCAAAATGATCGGTCCGGTGCTTGACCAAGTCGCAAGCGAAAACGACGACATCAAAGTTGTTAAAGTGAATGTTGACGAAAACATCGGACTTGCGCAACAATACGGCGTGCAAGGCATCCCTTCCCTCTTTGTCCTCAAAGACGGAGAAGTCGTCAGCCAAAAAGCCGGTTTCATGCCCAAAGACGCGCTCGTCGACTGGGTCAGAAACGCATAACATGAAAAAAAGCCTTTAAAAAGGCTTTTTTTTTGCTTTATTCATATTGATGGTTCACTGTGAAACTGCCCTGCGGGGCTTTCAGCACATAGACGAAGGCGTCCACTTTCAAGGGGATGTCCGTATCATGATGAGTGTAGGCGCCTGAGGTGACTGTGATATTCAGTGTTTCCTTTCCGGGTTCGGGAATGCCGAAAAAGATGAGGTAGTCCGTATCATCGATCAGGCCCCTTGTGTAATTGAAGGTGTTATCCTCACCCCTTCTGAACTCACGGGTGTTCTGATACTGATACCGTCCCTCATCATACTGTCTGAGCCGTCTGATCCCTTGCAGTTGGGAATGGCCTTCGTCAAACGTATAATAGACAAACAGCATGTCGTCTTTTTCGTACGTGGTTCGCACATCAATCATGAAGAGCGTGTCCGCCCGCGAACTGGGCGTCCGGTGGATCTGATGAAAATGCAGGAAGCCGACGTCCGGAATGGGTCGGTTGTACACGGTCAGATAATCCATCGCCATGGAAAGGACCATCAGTAAAGCGACATATCCGATGACGACATATTTGAGTGTTTTGAGCATGACGCACCTCCCTGTGTGATTCCTTACCTTAACTATAGCCCATCGAATTTATGTTGTAAAGAACATTCGCGGTCCAAATCCTTTTTAAAACGGCGCGAATATTGTATAATATGGGCGGTGATATCATGGATGGAATCATAGTACTCAATAAACCTACAGGCATAAGTTCACACGATTGCGTGAATATCATAAGAAGAACCTTCAACACCAAAAAAGTCGGCCATGCGGGAACGCTCGACAAGGAAGCCTCCGGCGTGCTTGTGCTCGGCATCAACAAAGGCACGAAACTCATGCCCTACATCAATCAGGACGACAAGGGCTATATGTTCACCGTCGCCTTCAACCACGCCACCGACACCCTCGACCATGCGGGTGAACTGCTCGAAAAGCGTGACTTCGACGCGTTTGACACCCTCGATGCGACGCTCGCATCATTTCTTGGTCACTATGAACAGACCCCACCGGCCTATAGCGCGATCAAGGTCGCCGGAAAAAAACTCTACGAATACGCACGCAAGGGCGAGGATGTCCCCGAGGTCGAACCCAGGCCTCTGTTCATTTATACGCTCAAGCGGTTGTCTGAAATCAAAAAGCGACCAGACGGAACGGTTGAAGCCGATCTTTTCGTCGAGGCTTCCAAGGGGCTTTATGTCAGAAAGCTGGCGCTTGATATCGCGCATCGTCTCGGCACCGTCGCCCATACCCGAAGGATTCACCGTACACAATCCGGTTTGTTTGGCATCGAGGATGCAACCGAAATGGCCGAACTGAAAAGGGGAAAATACAAAGTGTTCTCCTTGAGTGAAGCGGTACGCGGCATCCCGGCGCTCACCGTCGACGCCTCGACGGCAGGTATGGTTGAAAACGGCCGAAAGCTCGATCTTCAAAGCGAAGAAGAAAGACTCAAACTTATCGATTCGTCAAATACGCTCCTCGCCATCTATGTACGGCGCGAGGATGGCACATACAAACCGGAAAAAGTCTTTATCCAAAGAGGTAGATCATGAAAATCATCGACTTGAAACCCCATGCCATCAAAAAAGGCACCATCGCCGCGATCGGCTTTTTTGATGGTGTCCACAAAGCGCACGAAGTGCTGATCGACAAAGTGATCGAACGGGGCAGGAAAGAAAACCTCCGCAAAGCGGTCATCACGTTCGACGATCACCCGAAAAGTGTGCTTTTTGATATCGATCATTACTATATCACCCCCTTCGACCATAAGATCCGACGCCTTCAAGCTTTTGATTTGGATGAAATATATGTCATCCGTTTTGACAAGGATGTGGCCTCGATGGATCCGCGTTCATTCATCGATGCGTACCTCGACAATCTTAGTGTGCTCATCTGCGGGTTCGATTTCAAGTTCGGCGCCCGTGCGTCGGGCGATGTGGGATTGCTCAAATCCTACGCCGAGTTCGAGACCGATATCGTGGACAAACTGACCGTTGACGGCTACAAAATCGGTTCAAGCCTGATCCGAGACCTGATCCGCGGCGGTAAGGTGGACGATGTTCCTCAGCTGCTCGGTTCTTACTACCGGATTCGCGGGAACGTGATGCACGGCCTGAAAAAGGGCCGTACCATCGACTATCCTACCGCGAACATCGATTGTGGCGAGTATCTGATCCCCAAACGCGGCGTCTATGCGACGATGACGCTCGCGGAAGGCACATGGTACCATTCGATGAGCAGTGTCGGTTTCAATCCGACCCTCAACCCACGGGACGGCATCAGCGTTGAATCGTATCTCTTCGATTTCGAGGGTGAACTGTACGGTAAACCCATCGAGACCGTCTTCATCAAACGCTTGCGCGACGAGAAGAAGTTCGAAAGCGCCGCGGCCCTCAAAGCCCAGATCGACCAAGACGGTTCGACGGCGCTTGAACTGTTGAAAGGACTCAAAGACGATGCGCGCATTTATCAGTAGACAGCCTGCGCTTTTCGTGCTCGCCTCGTCGTTTTTGGCGGCTTGGGTCATCTGGGGGGTCAGTCCGCTTTTCGAGGAAGTCAATGAAGGTTTCAAACGTCAGCTGGACCTGCTTGGACTGCTTGCGCCATCCCTTGCGGCGCTTTTCGTGACGACATCGCTCAAGGGGCTTTCGTTCATCCCGAACCTCCGGACGCACCTGATCGCGTTCGTGTTCGCGTTCACCCTCATGCTTGCGGCGATGGTGAGTGTCTTTGACATGACATTCTCGCCCTTGAGCATTTTCGGGGCGCTCATGCTCTCGGACCTCGCCGCCTACGTCGTCTCACTCAGTCTGACGCATAAGAAAAGCGGCCATCTTTTCCGTTCGGTCGCCGACTATAAAATCCCGCCTGTATGGTTGCTTGTCGGGCTCCTGATTTTTCCGTTCATCCTTCTTGGAAGCGCCTTAGCGACCGGAATGACGTTGGCGGACATCGGCGGGTTCTTTGAACCGTATGCCACACTCGGCGAGCGACTGTCGGTCGTTGTTGTCACACTCTTCGCCTTGGCGACGTTTGGCGGCGCCCTCGGTCAGGAACTGTGCTGGCGCGGCTTCTTGATGCCGCGGATGGTGAGACGGTTTCATCCGTTCATTGTAAGTCTTTTGATCGGCGCACTGTGGGCCCTTTGGTACGCCCCGCTTTATTTCAACGGCTTTTATGAAGGTGGCCTTGAAGGGGTTTTGATACGCTTCTTGTGGAATGTGCCGCTTGCCATCGTGTTCACCTGGGTTTTCATCCGGGGTCGCGGCAGTGTGTTGCTTGCGATTCTCATGCATGCGTCCCTGTCCATCGGGCTGTTCGTGCTTCCTTTGAGTGAGAATGCGCTTGAGTATGCAGTCTTCGCGTTGATTGCCATTGCGCTTTTCATAAGCCTTGTCGATCCCTTGCTCAGACGGAAGAACGACGCGTTTGAGCATCTCAGGGACCGATCGGACCTCTATTACTGATTCGCGTTTAAAAATTGCATTCAAACGCTTGATTTAATCGCATTATGTGCTATAATACCATTTGCGCCTGATACATGGAACGACGGTCCTCATCGTCCTTCTAAGTTTCAGGGGTCAAAATCGAACAATGGAGGAATAGACTATGTCATTGCCAAAAGAAGAAAAACAGGCACTTGTGGAGAAATTCCGCATCAAGGAAGGCGACACCGGTTCACCGGAAGTCCAGATCGCCATCCTGACGAAAGAAATCGAAAAGCTGAACCAACACCTCAAGACACACAAGCATGATTTCCACTCTCGTCGCGGATTGCTTCAAAAAGTCGGTCACCGTCGTAATCTCATGAACTATCTCAAAGATAAAGACGTTGAACGTTACCGCAAGCTCATCAAAGAACTTGGACTGAGACGATAAGACAAGCAGGTGCCTTCAAAGGCACCTGTTTTTATTTTTTCGCCGGTAACGCTTTAATTAAGCCCTTGAATCTACTATAATGATAATTGAAGTGCGAAAGGAGGCACCCCATGAAGGAATATCCCAAAGCGGTGCGAAATCTCATCTATTTGTCCTATGTGGCTCTGTTTTTAGTCATCATGTTGCTGATCAGAATGCTTATGGGCGATCTTGTCAACCGTTTTTGGCAAGCGGCCACCTCCATCATTCTGCCATTTTCTATCGCTCTTTTCATCAGTTATCTTCTCGCGCCAATATTTCAGTTGCTTGAGAAGAAATTCAAACAACCGAATCGCTTGATCAATACATTCATCGTGTTCGGCGGTGTCGGTGCGCTAATCTTTTTCTTTGTACGTTATGCGGGCAGCCTGATTTATGAACAAGGACTCAATTTCGTCCAGGAAGACTGGCCCGTTGTCCAGCAGGCCATCCTCGATTTTGTCAACAGCCGTCCGTTTTTCAGCGATCTTTATGAGCGTTTGACTGAGATGCTCACATGGGAGAGTGTCCGGGAACTGGAGCTCGATTTGTTCGCGGTCTTCCAAAGCGTCACGAACATCATCATCACCATTGTGCTGGTACCGGTCTTTCTGTTTTTCATTCTCAACGACCGTACCCGCATCTATGAAAGCATCATCATGCTGTTTCCGAAAAAAGTACGACCGCATGCCATTGAACTGTTGAAACGCGCCAACACGGTCATCACACAATATTTCAACGGACGTTTCATCACCATGTTCGTCATGGCGATCGCCTTCACCATCATGTTTTTCGTCCTCGGCTTCAGGGAACGGAGTCTCCTGTTTGGGTTCATGCTCGGTTTCTTCGACATCGTGCCCTATGTGGGACCGTTCATCGCCATGATCCTCCCGGTGCTTTATTCTCTGACCGACGACACTTTGATGTTCGGCAACTACGCCCCGCTTGCGATCGCGATCGCGGTAGGGGTCGGGCAAATGATCCAGAACAATGTCGCGCAGCCATTGATCATGGGGAAAGAGACGAAAATCCACCCCTTGCTCGTGCTGAGTGCCTTTGTGTTCTTCGGATACCTCTTCGGCGTGGTCGGAATCATTCTTGCCATCCCGATCACCGGTATGATTCGTACCACCATGCACTATTTCAAGGAACTCAACGAGGAACGACTAAAACTTGACCAGGAAGAAAAAGAGAAACTCAGAAAGGATGAAACCCCTGATGAAAGTGATTAAGAACGCATTGCTTTACACCATGGAGACCATCAATGGGGAAACAGGGTATATTGCGATAAACAAAGGAAAGATTGAAAAAATCGGTCGGTCGTTCGACCCCTCCCATTTTGAAGGATATGAAATCATCGACGCCAAGGGAAAGATGCTCACCCCGGGTCTTGTCGAACCCCATAGCCACCTTGGCATATCCGAGGAAGGCATCCAGTTCGAAGGGAGCGACCACAACGAGACCACCAGTCCGGTGACGCCCGAGATGCGTGGCATCGATGCGCTTTATCCTAATGATAATGCCATTCAAAGAACCCTGAACAGCGGCATCACCACCGTGGTCAGCGGTCCCGGCAGCGCAAACGTGATCGGCGGCACCTTCACCGCGATAAAAACCGTCGGTGACACCATCGACACGATGATCCTCAAAGAGGAAGTCAGCATGAAGATGGCCCTGGGTGAAAATCCGAAACGGGTGTATTCAAACAAACAGCAAAGTCCTTCGACCCGGATGGCTTCTGCGGCGCTCGCCCGTGAATGGCTCATGCGTGCCCGGGAATACCACGACAATCTGAAAGCGTTCCATGCCGGGGAAGAAGGGGCGAAAAAACCGCCTTTCGACATGAAATTGCACAGCTTGAAACGGGTTTTTGAGGGGCTTCCCGTCAAAGTCCACGCCCATAGAAGCGATGACATCATGACCGCGATTCGAATCGCCGATGAATTCGGCCTCGATATGACGATCGAACACGGCACGGAAGCGCATCTCATTGCGAAAAGCCTCAAAGAAAGCGGCTATCCCGTCATTCTTGGGCCGACACTTGGTCCCTCCACAAAATATGAAACCCGCTTCCGCACCTTTGAAAGCGCTCGAATCCTCGATGAACACGGTGTGTCGTTCGCGATCATGACGGATCATCCCGTCGTGCCGACCGAAAACACCTTGATCCAGCTTGCGCTTTTTGTCAAGGCGGGCCTTGATAGAACCCGCGCCTTGGAAGCGCTGACCATCAACGCCGCCCGTCTCAACCGGCTCGATGATCGCGTCGGCTCGCTAAAAGAAGGTAAAGACGCCGACATTGTGATTTGGGATGGCGACATTCTTGATATCATGACCAGTCCCGAAACCGTGATCGTCGATGGCAACATTGTGCGCGGGGAAGGAAGCTTTTAATCCATGGAATGGTTCTTAAGTCTCAGCCCGCTGATCTTGTACCCGCTGATCTTTTTCGGAAAAATCATCGAAGTCAGTATGGCGACGGTCCGTCTCGTGCTCATCACCAAAGGCGAGAAGTTCAAAGGTTCCGTCATCGGCTTTTTCGAAGTCGTCATCTGGGTCATCATCACGGCGACCGTGCTGGTCGACATCACCGAAGACCCGCTCAAAGTCGTCATCGTCTCGCTGGCCTTCGCTTTCGGAAACTACCTTGGTTCGTTCATAGAAGGCAAAATCGGTCTTGGGACCGTCAAAGTCGAAGCGATCATCAAAAAGGCGCATGGCAAAAGGGTATCCATCGCTTTAAGAGAGATGGGCTTGGGCGTAACGGCCGTGGATGCCTATGGAAAGGATGACCGCAAGGAAGTGCTGCACATGCATATCCCGAGAAAGAAAATCGACAAGACCGTCAAATTGCTACGGTCATTTCAGGAAGATGTCATGATTACCATCAATGATATAAGGCCTGTTGTGGGTGGTCACGGCATCATTAGAAAATAGCGCACGCCCCCTTTTTCACAGCCGGAGGCTTTCACGGTTCACGGTGGCTCTGAAAGGGGCTTTTCATGTAAAGAAAACAACAGTATTACTATACGAAACAACGTTTTTGTGATATTATAATTAGATAGATAATAATAGTATATGAAAAGAGGAAGAAATTGAAAATGAGTGAAGCAAAAAGATTTGAGCTCGACCTCAGTGGAAGAAAACTTGTCGTAGAGATCGGCGAGCTTGCCAAGCAAGCGACCGCAGCCGCTTTGGTACGTTACGAGGACACCTCGGTGCTGACAGTCACCCAGGCGTCTCGCGAAGCGACCGACATGGACTTTTTCCCATTGATGGTCAACTACACGGAAAAACAGTATGCAGCCGGAAAGATTCCGGGAGGTTTCTTCAAAAGAGAAGGGAAGCCTTCAGACCACGAGACCCTTACGGCGCGTCTCATCGACCGCCCCCTGCGTCCGCTGTTCCCGGATGGATTCAGACACGAAATTCAGATTATCAATACTGTCATCAGCGGAAACACCGACAACTCCCCGGCCATGGCCGCGATGTTCGGTTCATCACTGACTCTTGGCATCTCGCATCTGCCCTTCGATGGCCCGATCGCAGGCGTCACAGTCGGTAGAATCAACGGTGATTTCATTCTCAACCCGACGGAGGAGCAAATGGAATACTCCGACATCGATTTGATTGTTGCCGGCACGTATGATGCCATCAACATGGTCGAATCCGGTGCGAAACAAGTCGATGAAGAAGACATGCTTGATGCGATCATGTTCGGTCATGAATGGATCAAGAAGCTTGTCGAGTTCCAACGTGAAATCATCGCTGAGATCGGTGAGGAAAAAATGGAATTCGAGGCACCGCAAAAAGATGATTCCATTGTGGAGTATGTGAAAAACACCTTCGAATCGCGCATCAAGGAAACAGTCAAATCGCTCGACCGTGAACGTCGCAGCGAAGACAGCCGTGCTTTCAAAGAGGAAATCGAGGCATATTTTGAAGAGCATTATGCAGACCTTGATCAAGACGCGTACAAAACCAACCTCAAAGACGCAAAGAAAACCGTCGATGAGCTGATTACCGCGGAAATCCGCCGCATGACGGTGGAGGAAGGCACTCGCGCCGACGGACGGAAACATGACGAAATCCGAGAACTAAGCAGCAAAATCGACCTTTTCGAACGTACGCACGGTAGCGCTTTATTCACTCGCGGACAGACGCAGGCGCTCTCCCTTACCACACTCGGAGCGCTCGGGGAACACCAAAAAATCGACGGCCTCGGTGAAGGCGTTGAAACGAAACGTTTCATGCTCCATTACAACTTCCCACCTTACAGTGTTGGCGAGACCGGACGTTATGGCCCGCCGAAACGTCGTGAAATCGGGCATGGTGCATTAGGGGAAAGAGCCCTTGAACAAGTCATGCCGGACGAAGAAGATTTCCCCTACACGGTAAGAATCGTATCGGAGATTCTTGAAAGCAATGGCTCCACATCGCAAGCGTCGATTTGTGCGGGTTGTATGAGTCTTATGGCTGCCGGTGTGCCGATTGAAGCACCGGTTGCGGGCATCGCGATGGGACTTGTCAATGATGGCGACAGGAATGTTGTCCTTTCCGATATTCAAGGTCTCGAAGACCATATCGGTGACATGGACTTCAAAGTCGCCGGTACGAAAGACGGCATCACCGCACTCCAGATGGACATCAAGATTGCGGGCCTTTCCAAAGACGTGTTGAGAGAAGCGCTCATGCAAGCGAAAAAAGGCCGCATGACCATTCTTGAGAACATGCTTGAAGCGATTCCTGCACCCCGTCCCGAAGTCTCCAAGTACGCACCGAAAGTCAAAATCATGGTCATCGATCCCGAAAAAATACGCGATGTCATCGGACCGGGCGGAAAACAGATTTCCAAAATCATCGAAAACAACAACGATGTCAAGATCGATATCGAGCAGGACGGTCGCATCACCATCATGCACCATGAAGTCGGCCCGATCAATTCAGCGGTCAAGGAAATTGAAGACTTGGTCCGTGTCGCCCAGGTCGGCGAAGTATACAACGGCAAAGTGGTCCGCATCGAGAAATTCGGCGCCTTCGTCGAACTCTTCAAAGGCACCGACGGACTCTGCCACATTTCCAAACTCGCTCACGAGCGTGTCGGAAAAGTCGAGGATGTCGTCAAGCTCGGTGACCGCATCAATGTGAAAGTCATCGGCATCGACGACCGTGGCCGCATCGACCTTTCCAGAAAAGCGACCTTGCCGAAGCCTGAACGCAAGAAAAAAGACGAAGATGGCAAAAAGCAAGAAAGCAACAAAGACAACAAATAAACCAAGCGATATTAAACGTTTCGGGCAATCGAGCGGAGCTTGACTCCGTTAGGAAAGTCCATGCTGGCACATCCTGGGATGGATGTAGTGTTTGTGATGGCGGAAACCATAACGCCATGCACCTGTCGGTTTGCAGGTGACGGCTGGGAAAATGGCTCATTGAGTCATGAGTACCTTTAAAAGTGCCACAGAGACGAGCCCCGGTGGCGACACCGGGGGTGGAACGGGTAAACCCCACAAGCCAGCAACCCAAACTATGGTAGGGGCGCTTCTCCGGGGAAAAAAGAACCTACGGAGAAGGCGCTTAGGCGCAGATAAATGATTGTCGCCCGTAAGGGTACAGAACATGGCTTACAGAAACGTTTCAAACCGCAAAAGGCGCTTAGGCGCCTTTTTGTTTATGGTTCTTTGAAGCACTGAACAATGCGCATTATCAATATGAAAACAATTGAAAAATAAAGGAAATTATTGTACAATGATTTAAGCGTTCAGAAAGGAAGATGCCTCATGAAAGAAAAAGACTACGCGGCCATCGAAAAACGCCAGAAAAGCATACGCAACTTTTCCATCATCGCGCACATCGACCATGGAAAAAGCACTCTTGCGGATCGAATTCTGGAAAAAACCAAATCAATCACCGCACGTGAGATGAAAGAACAACTGCTTGACTCGATGGACCTCGAACGTGAACGAGGCATTACCATCAAGCTGAATGCGGTACAGATCAACTATGAACATACAGACGAAAACACCTATACATTCCATCTTATCGACACCCCGGGCCATGTCGACTTCGCCTACGAAGTCTCACGGTCCCTAGCCGCCTGTGAAGGCGCGCTTTTGGTCGTCGATGCCGCACAAGGCATTGAGGCTCAAACGCTTGCCAATGTCTATCTGGCAATCGATAACGACCTTGAAATCATTCCGGTCATCAACAAGATCGACCTGCCGAGCGCCGATGTGGAGAAGGTACGCAAGGACATCGAGGACGTCATCGGCCTTGATGCGTCCGAGGCTGTCCTGACCAGCGCAAAAGAGGGCAAAGGGATCGATGACATTCTTGCGAGCATCATCGACAAAGTCCCGGCACCGCAGGGTGACCCGAGAGCTCCACTCAAAGCGTTGGTCTTCGACTCCATCTACGACCCTTACCGAGGGGTCATCCCCTCCATCCGTGTGATCGAGGGAACCATCTCCAAAGGGGAAGTCATCAAAATGTTCTCGAGCGGAAAAAAATTCGAGGTCAGCGAGGTCGGGGTCACCACACCGAAACAACAACCCCGAGACTACCTTGGACCGGGTGATGTCGGTTATCTGGTGGCATCGATCAAGGATGTCGAACACGTCCGTGTCGGTGACACCATCACCAACGCCGTTCACCCCGCGGAAAAGCCGCTCCCTGGATACCGCCCATTGGCACCGATGGTGTTCTGTGGTCTTTTCCCGATCGATTCAAACCGCTACAACGATCTCAGAGAGGCGCTTGAACGCCTCAAACTGAATGACGCCGCTTTGACCTACGAGCCGGAAAACTCCCAAGCACTCGGCTTCGGATACCGCACCGGCTTTTTGGGGATGCTCCATATGGAAATCATCCAGGAACGTCTTGAACGCGAGTTCAACATTGAACTGATTGCGACCGCACCCAGTGTCATTTATCGGGTCCACATGAATACCGGTGAGATGAAAACCATCGACAACCCGTCTGAAATGCCGGAACCACAGTACATCGAGAAGATTGAGGAGCCCTATGTGGATGCGACCATCATGTGCCCCAAGGAATATGTCGGAAACATCATGGAACTCTGCCAGTCGAAACGCGGCCGCTTCAAAAACATGACCTATCTGGGCGACATACGGGTCGAACTGGCCTATGAACTGCCTTTGCTCGAGATCGTATATGATTTCTTTGACAAGCTCAAAAGCTCCTCCAAAGGGTATGCTTCGCTGGATTATGACATGAAAGGCTACATGGAGAGCAAACTTGTCAAAATGGACATCCTCATCAACAACGAAGTGGTGGATGCCTTATCCACCATCGTTCACAAAGACTTCGCCTATCACCGTGGCAAACTCATCACCGACAAGTTGAAAGACATCATCCCCCGTCAAATGTTCGAAGTCCCCATCCAGGCGTCCATCAATAATCGTATCATCGCCCGAAGCACCGTTCGAGCCATGCGCAAGAACGTTCTTTCCAAATGTTATGGCGGCGATGTCTCACGAAAGAAAAAACTTCTTGAAAAACAAAAGGAAGGAAAGAAACGCATGAAGAATGTGGGCAATGTCGAAGTGCCTCAGGAAGCCTTCCTTTCTGTCCTTTCCATCGACGAAGACTGACACGCGACGGCGTGTTTTTCTTCTTGCCCATGTTTTATTTCGCATGTTTTCTATGCTATAATTTAAGGGTTGATTGCTATGGAATCTTTATACATCCACATTCCGTTTTGCGAAAAAATATGCACCTATTGTGATTTTGCGAAAGAAGTATCAAAACCCTTCAAACGCGATCGCTACCTCGCTGCGCTCGAAAAGGAACTCGAAGCGCACGCAGAACGCTTAAAAGACTTACGGACCATTTTCATTGGCGGCGGCACGCCGAGCATCCTTTCCCCAACGCAGTTCGACCGTCTGGGCGGGATGCTGAAACGCCACATCCCCATGCCGGACATCGAAGAGTTCACCGTGGAATGCAACCCTTCGGACATCAATCCAGATTTGGCACAAAAATTAATACACATAGGGGTTAACCGTATATCGATTGGTATACAAACATTCAATGACGAGCACCTTGCGTTTCTGAATCGCACCCACCGTTCCCAAGACATCGCCCGAGCGGTGCGAACCCTGAGAGACGCAGGGTTTGAAAACATCAGTGCGGACATGCTTTTCGGACTGCCTTCGCAGACGATGGATGCATTGCATGACGACATGAATCAACTCCTGAAGCTCAATGTCGATCATATCTCATACTACAACCTGATCTTGGAGGAAGGCACCCGACTTCATACACTGTATAAAAAAGGAGCGGTTGAACTGCCCGATGAGGACAAGGAAGCCGATATGTACGAAACCGTGATCAGACGGCTGAAGGATTCTGGCTACGCTCATTATGAGATATCGAACTTCGCCAAAGCCGGCAAGGAAGCCATTCATAATGTAAGAATCTGGAAAGATGCCGATTACCTCGGCATCGGCGCCGGTGCTCACTCGAAATACGGCGCCACACGCTATGGCAACGTGCGCAGGGTGACCCGCTACATCGACACGGTGCTTCAAGATCCTTCAACGGTCCGTGAAGCCTATCCGTACGAACCGGTACGGGATTATATGCTCAACGGCCTCCGCTTGCTTGAAGGAATCAGTCTAAACGATTTTAAAATCCGCTTCAACAAAAATGTTTTCGACGTTTATCCCTCTTTCAAACGGATGGTCGAAGAAGGCTTTCTCGAACAGACTGACGGTCGGCTTCATCTCACCCACAAGGGGCTCATGTACGGCAACGCGATATTCCAGATGGTATAGGAGGATGTCATGTTCAAACAGCTGTTAAAGGAATATGAGTACGAACTGAGGGCGACCACCCATCTGTCCAAAAACACGCAAAAAGCTTATCTATCCGACCTTTCACACTATGTCGAATACCTTCTCAAGAAAAACATAACCAAACCGGAAGCGGTTAACAAACACGTCATTAAGCAATACCTCATGGTTTTGAGGAAACACCATACCGCACCGTCGACAGTCTCAAGAAAAATAAGCGCGATGAAAGGTTTCCATCAATTTCTACTTGATGAGAAGCTTGTCGATGACAATGTCATCCTCAATATCTCCCGTCCGAAGCAGGAAAAAAGACTGCCCGACATTCTGAGCATCGAAGACATGGAGACGTTGATCGACATCGCCCGCGGTCCCTCACCCCTTAACTTGCGCAACATCGCGATGCTTGAACTGCTCTATGGAAGCGGGCTTCGGATCAGCGAACTCCTGGCGCTTTCGACCAACGACCTGCACATCAACCAAGGGTTGATCAACGTCGAAGGAAAAGGCGGCAAGGAACGTATCGTTCCGATTGGCACAGAGGCGCAAAGAGCTCTGAAGACGTACTTGGAAGCGGGACGGCTGAAACTGTCGAAAACACCGACGCCTTACGTGTTTCTCAACCGTCACGGCAACCCCATATCCCGGGTCGGCTTCTTCAAGATACTCAAGAGCCTCGCAACCGAAGCGGGCATCGAGAAAAACGTCTCACCCCACACGCTGAGACATTCGTTTGCATCACATCTGCTAGAAGCGGGCGTCGATCTGCGCTATGTCCAGGAAATGCTCGGACACAGTAGCATCTCGACGACCGAACTCTATACACACATCAACAAAAAACAACTTATTGCGGTCTATGACAAACATCACCCGCATGCCAAAAGGAGAGATTAGATGTATAATCGCGTATTTCTGATAGTTATCGACAGCGTCGGCTGCGGCGCCATGCCGGACGCCAAAGAATATGGCGATGAAGGCACCAACACCATCCGCAACATATCATTGTCGCAAAACGGCATCTCACTGCCGACAATGGAGCGACTCGGCTATGGGAACCTGACCGATATCAAAGGGGTTCCACCGAAAAACGATGCCATAGGAAACTATACAAGAATGGCGGAAATCAGCAACGGGAAAGACACCATGACCGGACACTGGGAACTGATGGGGCTCAAAGTGGAAAAACCGTTCCAGACGTTCACCGAGACCGGCTTCCCCGAATCACTGATCCGGGAGCTCGAGAAACGTACCGGCCGCTCAGTTGTCGGCAACAAAGCCGCGAGCGGAACCGACATTCTCGACGAACTCGGTGAACACCAGCTCAAAACCGGCGATCTGATCGTCTACACGTCCGCCGACAGTGTCCTTCAGATTGCGGCGCACGAAGAGAAAATCGGGCTTGACGAACTCTATAAAGCCTGTGAAATCGCCCGTGAACTGACGATGAAAGAAGAATACAAAGTCGGCCGTGTCATCGCCCGTCCGTTCCTCGGAGAGAAGAAGGGCGCATTCAGCCGGACGCCGAATCGTCATGACTATGCGTTGAAACCGTTTGAGAAGACCACGCTCAATTATCTCGAAGACGAAGGCTACGATGTCGTCGCCTTCGGCAAAATCAGCGACATCTATGACGGTGAAGGCATCACCGAAAGCATCAAACAGGCCGACAATGATGAGGGCATGGAAAACTACATCCGTTACAGTGACCAGAACTTCAAAGGGCTCGCCTACCTCAATCTCGTCGATTTCGATGCCAAATACGGACATCGAAGAGACCCGAAAGGCTATAAAAAAGCGCTTGAAGCCTTCGATGCCCAACTGTCCGAGCTCATGAACAAACTCAGAGACGATGACCTGCTGATTGTCACTGCCGATCACGGGAATGACCCGACGCACGTGGGCACCGACCATACGCGGGAGTATGTGCCGCTCCTTGTTTATAACCGCACACTGAAGGGCGGAAAGATTCCCGAGCGGGAAACGTTCGCCGATATCGCCGCAACCATCAGCGAAAACTTCTCCGTCAAGAAGCCACGCTACGGAACAAGTTTCCTCAACCAACTCAAATAGCAAAAGAGCCGGATCGAAATCCGGCTCTTTTATTTTTTCCCGTATGTGAGTTTGAGTTGTCGCAAGGCGTCGCGATGATCGGAATCGATGGTCTTTTTGACTTTTTTCTCGCGTTGCGCCGTGTTGCTGGACAGTTTTCCGAGGAAACCGTTGTATTCCTTGTGTGCCTTTTCTATGGCCTGGTTGAGACCCTTGATTCGTGAAGGGAGTTCTTTTTTGAATCGTTTCAGTTCAGTGACGATCCGGTTTTTGATTTCATTGTTTTGTTTTTCGAGGGTTTTTGAGGTCGCGTTCAGGGTTTGTTTGATGGTTCGCTTGTGCTGCTCGGACGCCGCAGTGTCATTTTTGGCGTCGATCTGCGTTTTGGCCTGATCGAACTGGGTGATGAAGTCCTTTCGTTCAAGCTCAATCGCCTCGATTGTCTGATTGTGTGTTTCATTGAGCGCTTTGGCGTCCGCTTCGTATTGTTGCTTGATGGCTTCCTTCTCCTCGAGAAGCGGAGATATTTTGTCTTGAAGTCCGCTTTTATCCTGAATATGCTTTAGTTTTTCATCGAGTTCTTCAAGTTTTTGCTTCGGCGCTTCAGTTTTTTCTTCATACAGTTTTTTGGCATCCTCGATGCTTTCGTTGAAACGGTTTTTTGCGGTGCTTTCCTCCGTCTCGATCATCGGCTTGACCGAAGCGTGTTCCTTGTTGTTTTTGAACTGGTGGAGTTTTTCTTCACTGGTTTTCAGCATGTTCTCGAAGGTCTGAATCGATTGGTCGCGGATGTGTTTGGCGTCCTCCCGGGCTTTTTCGGCCCGTTCATTGGCGTTATCAAGCTGTTTTTTGTACCGTTTGACGTAAGGGTCGTTGTTTTCGGCTTCGTTGATGGCTTCGATCCGCTTGTCATAGTTCTCGCGAATCCTATCCTCTTTTTCCTTGAGGTCCCGCCGGTCCTTGTCGTCCGTGAAAAGGGCTTGCTTATAGCTCAGGTCCTCCAGTTTACGGTCTCTTTCCTTGATGATATCAAGTTTGTCGGTCTTGTATTTCTGCTGGTGCTCGCGCAGTTTCTCCTCAGCGTATTCCTTTTCTTTGTTAAGGGAGGTCTCGATGTTTTCAAGGCGCAGTTCGTATTCGCTTTTGGCGTATTCGATCTGTTGTTTGGCAAAGAGGATCTGGCTTTCAAGCGTGGTCGAAACCATGGATTCATTGACGTCATAACCGATGTTCAACCGTTCAGCCTGGGCTTTGGTGAGCCCGATTTCATTGTCGTAAAGGGACTGGATTTTCAGAAGCTGAAGCTGATATTCCTTATCGGCGAGTTCAATGAGTGCGTTCTGGTAGATTTTCTCGTTTTGGATGTCCTCTTCATCGGCAAGCTGTTTGACCAGCGCCAGGTTCTCTTCGTCGGTTAGCCGTTTGTCGATGCGGGCAAATTTCTGGTGCTTGTTGATCTGAAGCGCATGCATGCGGATTTCGCGTTTGATCTTCTCGCGCAGGATGCGATCTTTGAAATGTTTTTCACGATACAATCTTGAGAGGTCGAGTTGCATCGATTTGAAGGTTTTCTCGAGTGTGTTGAAATCATCCATCATGTCAACCTGCGTGTTGAGGTAATGGCCTTCGCGCCGGATGTATTCATCTTGCAAGGTGCGTTTGAACGAAAGCACCTGGTCCAACGCGGTTTCAAAGGCGTCGAGGGTGTCTTCAATGTTATTTTTCAGCTGCGCATTGTATTCAAGGTCCCCTTTTAGCCCCTTGTGGTCCTCGCGCACCTTGAACATGTCCTTGGAATCGCTTTTTTCAATGCGGACTTTCTCGCGTTCAAAGCGTAGCGCATGGGCATCGTCGATGTATTGTTTCTCAAGCCTGTAAAGCTTGTTGTCGATTTTTTTGAGTTCCGCTTTGACCTTCTCCTCAGCCTGTTTCTCAAGTTTTTCTTCAAAAAACTTGGTGTCTTTGTGTTCGAGCTTCTGATAGTCGCGGATGAGGTTTTTGACGCGCTCTTCACGGCCTTCCTTTTCTGCCGACATGATGTCTAGTCGAAGCTGTTTCAAAGCGTTTTGAAGGTTTTCTTTGGTTTCTTTCTCAGCTTCGAGTTTGCCTTTGTGCTTTTCTTTGAGTTTGCTCAGGCTCTTTTCGTAGATGTCCTCTTTATCCGCAAGCAAGGCTTCCTTGTCTTTCTTGAACTCGGCATCGAGCGCTTCGATTTTTTGGTCGATCTTGTCGGTGCGGTCCTTGAAAGTTTTTTCGATTCTCGCTTCGAGTGCGTCTTCGCTTTCCTCTTCTTGGAGTATATGGGTGCGTTCGTCCTCTAAAGCGAGAAGGGAGTCCTTGAAGGAAGCGAAGAATTTTCCGCCGTCGAACACGTTGCTGGTAAGGCCGTCAACGGTTTCTTTTAGCACGTCCTCGTCGCGGGATGCGTTTTTGAGTATGGTTTCCATGTTTGCGATGCCATCCTCGATGAAATCGAGCGTATGTTCACGAAGGGTCTTCATGAGCGGCAGGACGTCTGAATGTGCCTCGGTGTGGGCATTGAGGTATTCGAAAAGCATGTCTCTGAGGGGTTCCGTGTTCGCGGTGGAATCCCGTTTCGTGTAGACATCTATGTTTTTCTGGCGCATTTCTTGAAGCGCCTGATAGATTTTGTTCTTGCTTTCAAGGAGATAGTTGAGCTGTGCCATGGTGGTCTCTTTCTCTTTTTGGTTGATTTCATCCTTGAGTCGTTCAATCTCGGCATTGAGCTTCTCGAGCTTGACGCGTGTTTCTTCGATGCGTTGATGGTGCGATGATTTGACTTTCTGATTCGCCGTCACCACGTCATTGATCAGGTTCTGGAGCAGTTTGGATTCTTTTTGAAGCTCCGTGTCGATGAGCTCGCTGAGTTTTTGGTTCGTGTTGAGCGAAATATCGTATTTCTTGGCCATGGCGTTCACTCCTTTCTCTTAAAGTGGGTGCGTTGTGTCAGTCGGTTTTAATGGCGTTGACGCTTTCAGCAATGAATTTGTCCACGGTGTCCTTCTGACCTTTGATGAAGGCATCGATGTGCGCTTCGCCCTTGGTGGTTTCGAACTCAAGTGCGTCAAAGGCGTTTTGAATGTCTTCATGAAGCGCATTGTAAGCCGCTTCAAACGAGGAGTAGAGGTTGTACTCGGCATCGGATACGCTTTTTTCCAGCTCTGTTTTGCGACGGTCTTTTTCACGGAGCTCCTCGGCGATGTCCCTGCCGACATTCTCGATTTTCTCTTCGAGCCGCGCCTTGGAGGCGAGAATCTGTTCCTCGAAATCCTCGAGTTTCGCATCCAACGCTTCGTGGGCCCGTTTGCTCGCCTCGTCGCGTTCTTTCTTCGAGTGGTCGACCAGGCGCTCCTGTTTGCGTTTCACATAGTCGAAATGTTCCTGGTTTGAATCCCGGGTGTCCTTAAGCGTCGCTTCGATGCTCTCAAGGGCATGTTCGACGTTGATGGTCGCCTGTTGGTAAATGGCTTTCGCGTCTTTGAGGCGTTCCTCAATCTTGGCATATTGCCTTTCATAACGTTCCCGTAGCGCCCTGAGCTTCTCCTCGTGGCGTTCGCGAATGGCTTCAAGGTCGTCCTTGTGACGGTCCTCGATCGCTTGCTTGCGCTCCCCGAGGGTCGCATCAAGGTTCTCGAGCTTTTCCTGTTGGGACTCGAGTTGTGCGCGGATCGTCTGTTCTTCCTGGTATGTCTCGCCGATGAGCGACTGTTTCTGGGCCTCAAGTTCCTCTTCGATGGTGGCGAGATTGTCCTGGTAGGTATCCTCGATGGCATCCAGACGGATTTTGATCGGTTTCAATGCCTTTTCGTGGCGTGACTTTTCTTCTTCAAGCGCGTGCTTGTAGGAGTCTTCAGCCTTATCGAGTAGCGCGCGGTCTGTTTCCTCCATGGGGTTGAAACCTTCCGAGATGAAACGTGTCGCTTTCTCATAAAGGGTTTCCAGTGTTTGCTTCACGTCGTTGAGCGCGGCTTCAACCAAATTTCTGAACTCTCGCAGCGAGACGCGCTGTTTTTTCCTGAGGGCTTCAAGCGGATAGGCGAAGGCTTCCTCGAGCGATTCGATAATTTCTTCCTCAAGTGTTTCGATGGTTTCACGCTGTTCATCGTAGCGTTCTTCAATTTTCGTGAGGCGCAAAGTTTGGCGCCGTTCTTTGTCCGTGTCTTTTCTTACTTTCTCTTTGTCATGGTTTTCGAGATGGTCGCAGGTTTCCTCGAGCGTCTTGATGGTTTGGTGGACGTGCTCGATGACGTTTTGTTTGAAACTCGGATGAACCATTCTTATGCAGTCATTGAGTTCGCTGTCCTCAAGCGCCGTAAGCGAATCGAGGAGGACTTTCTTGTGGGAAAGATGCCGTTCCTGGATAGGGGTGGTGCGAATGGATTTCATGTGTTCAATGGCATCGATGTTGCGACGGGCCCGTTTGGTTTCACGTTCATAGGCCTTTTCGATGAAATCGAGTTTCTCCTCATGGCGGGTTTTGGCGTCTTCGAGTTCCTGCTCGAGTGCGGCCTTGTTTTCAAGGAATTCTTCATGAGCGGATTCCTTTTTTCTTTCAAAACGTTTTTCCAGTCGGTCTTCGCGTTGACGGATGGTCTCCTCGAGCCGCTTCAATGTTTGCGTGTCCTGATTGACTTTGAGCCGGAGCCGTTCGTGTTCGGTCGACTTCGATGCATTGAGCTCCTCGAGCTTGAGACGCTTATGGCGGAGACTTTCAAGTTCACTGATCTCGCGGTTGCGTTCCAAAATCGCTTCGTCGATGGATTGGCGGCTTTCGACCTGGTCGCGGTCAGTGTTCGAATGTGCTTCCCTCAAATCCATTTGAAGGTCGGCTTTCATCCGTTCGAAATTGTGTTCGTGCCGCTCGGTCTGGGCGGTCTTTCTGGCGAAAAGGTCATTGACTGTCTGTGTCTGTTTCGCCTCTTCAATCGCATGATTCGCCTTTTTTTCGTTGATAGTGTGCCGCTGTTCGATTTCAAGGATCTCCTTGTCATGAGAACGTTTGGTAAGGTCCATTTCAAGGTTCAAAGAGGCGTCCCTTTGTTCGATGGCGATTTTTTGTTCGTTGATCCGGATTTCCTTGACGGCGTCCTTGGTATCAAGGAAGAAGCGGATGTCGTCAATTTCCTCATAGTGCGGTTTCAGTGTCTCGAGTGTTGATTTAAGCATGCCTATGCGCTTGCGCTCAAAGGCGTGAAGCGCATGGAATATGTCGTTGAAGAGCGTTTTGAACGGATCGAGAAAGGTTTCGGAATGCATGGCTTCATGAAGGGCGGAGAGGTCGCGTTGATTAATGTCTCCGTTTTTCTGCAGGATATCAAGCTTTTTCTTAAGCCGGTTGAGCTGGGACTCAAGCAGGGATTCGTGCATGTCAAAAGCGCGCTTGAAATCGGTATGAAGCGCGTTGAGTTGGGTCTTGAATACTTCGATGGTGTCGTTGATGAGAGTCTTCTTGAGGTCACTGTGCTCTTTGAGCGCTTTTTTGCGCAATGTGTTGAGTCGAAGCTGTTCGTTGACTTGCGTCTGAATCTCCTTGTCGACGGTTTCGTTATCATCGATCTCAAGCAGGGCGTTGAGACGGTGTTCTTCAATCCGGACGTCGAAATCGACACGGTTTATGAATGCTTTTTCATTTTCCGTGAGCGATTTCCTCAGATCCTGAAGCAGCGCGGCGCTTTTTTCAAACGGCGCCTTGATCGTCGAACCCACATCGTAAAGGTGGGTCTTCACGGATTTCATGAGCTCATTGAGATGTTTGCGTTTTGAATTGATCTGGTAATCGATGGTGTTCTTTTCCTGTTTCAGATCGTCTCTTGTCTCATCCGTTTTTTCGCGGATGGCCGTCTCGATGTCCGCAAAACTGTCGTCCAGCGATGATTTCAGCGTGGCGAGTTTCTCGCGCTCTCTCACTTGCGCGTTTTCCAGTGTTTTCAGGGCCTCGTCGAGTTTTTCAGCGTGTCGTTCGCGGTTTGTTTCGAGTGTTTCTTTGTAGAGGTCGATCTTGTCTTGATAGGATTGCGTGGTTGATTTATGTTTTTCCTCGATAGACTTGAGGGTTTTTTGGCGTTCTTTCTCGATCGAATCAATCTTCTCGTCGATGGCGTTGATTTTCTTTTTGTGCGCGTTGTGGAGTTCGGCAAGTTCACGTGTCTGTTTTTGTTTGATCGATTCCAGATGTTTCTGTTCTTTCTGGATCTCGGCCTCTGTTTCTTTACGTGAAGCGCGCATGGCTTTGATGTGCTCTTTTTTCGCTTTTTCAAGCTGTGTCTGATAGGAACGCTCATTGGCCTCGAATGCCTTTTGCGCGTCGCTTAGCACCTTCTCGTACCGCTTTTTCAGAGACTGGATGTCTTTTTCAAGCGGTTCGATCCGCTTTTGAATGTCCCGTTCAATGAGATAGCGAGAAGATTTCAGCGTATCATTGTCAAGTCTTTCATTGGCCATTGTGCGCCCTCCTTTCAGTCTTGGATGTAAACGATTTACAATATGTTTTAATTTTATCATATAGAAAGGCCAAAGACAACGCAAGGGAAATGATATTATCCCTTAATCATTGTAAAAGTCCCACATTTGTGTATAATTTTTAATGAAAGAGGTAGATATCATGGAAAACGACATTCTGTCCGCTGAGAAACAACGGGACGATCTCGAACCGATCGAACTGCGTCCGCGGACCTTATCCGAATACATCGGCCAAGATCACGTCAAGGAAATGATGGCCATCTTCATCCAGGCCGCTAAAAACCGTAAGGAAAGCCTTGATCACGTGCTTTTATACGGACCGCCCGGCCTCGGCAAGACCACACTTGCGAACATTGTGGCCAATGAGGTGGGTGCAAACATCAAAGTGAGCAGTGGTCCGGCCATTGAAAAAAGCGGCGATCTCGCCGTGTTGCTGACCAGTCTCGAACCCGGTGACATCCTTTTTATTGATGAAATCCATCGCCTGCCCCGAGTAGTCGAAGAAGTGCTTTATCCCGCGATGGAGGATTTTGCGATCGATCTGATCGTCGGCAAAGATGAAACGCAGAAATCGATTCGTGTCGACCTTCCGCCGTTCACGTTGATCGGCGCCACCACGCGTTTCGGAGACTTGACAGCGCCTTTGCGCGACCGTTTCGGTGTGGTGCATAAGCTTGAATACTACGACCAATCCGCGCTTGAACAAATATGCAAACGCACCGCGAGCATCTATGAGGCGTCAATCGTCGACGACAGCGTGGTTGAACTGGCCAAGCGCAGTCGCGGAACCCCGCGTATCGTCAACCGCCTGTTCCGGCGTATCCGCGATTTCGCGGATGTGCTCAACGACGGTGTCATCGACCTGGACATCACGAAAAAAGCCCTGGACAAACTCCAAATTGACGAAAAAGGGCTTGACCAGAAGGATTACGACTATCTGAACGGACTTATTGAACGCTTCAACGGCGGCCCGGTCGGTGTGGAATCCTTGGCTTCCTCGATCAGCGAGGAAGTCACCACAATCGAAGACGTCTATGAACCCTATCTGCTCAAACTCGGTTTCATCAAACGTACTCCAAGAGGCCGTCAGGCGACTGAAAAAGCATATAAACATCTCGGCAAAAGCTATCAAGGTGGGCTGTTCGAATGAAAACAAGCGATTTCGACTATCATCTACCCGAAGAGCTCATCGCGCAGACGCCGCTAAAAAACCGCACGGATTCCCGCTTGCTCGTCTTGGATCGTCATACCGGCGACTATCGTCATGAACGCTTCAAAAATCTTCATCACTATCTCAGAAAAGGTGATGTGCTGGTCCTGAACGACACGGAAGTGATCCCGGCCCGTCTTATCGGAGTCAAAGAAAGCACCGGTGCGAACATCGAGGTGCTTTTGCTCAATGAAAAAGGCGACAACATCTGGGAATGTCTGGTGAAGAAGGCGAAGAAGGTCAAAAAAGGCACGACACTTTCATTCGGCGAGGGCATGCTCAAAATGGAGTGTGTAAAGGAAAAAGAAGAGGGCCTCCGGGAGTTCAGACTCCACTACGAAGGCATCCTCTACGAGGTCCTCGATGCGCTCGGCGAGATGCCTCTGCCTCCATACATTCACGAAAAACTGGAAGAAAAAGACCGCTACCAGACTGTTTATTCCAAATACAAAGGAAGCGCTGCGGCCCCCACTGCAGGTCTTCACTTCACCAAAGAATACATGGCCCATATCGAAGCGATGGGTGTTGAAATTGTCTGTGTCACACTGCATGTGGGCCTCGGGACGTTCCGACCGGTTCAAGTCGAGGACGTCACGAAACACACCATGCACGAAGAATACTATAGCGTTTCAAAGGAAGCAAAAGAGCGTATCAACCTGGCCAAGCGCGAAGGGCGCCGTGTCATTCCCGTAGGAACGACATCACTGAGAACCCTCGAGACGGTCGCGGTAGAAAACGGCAGAATTGAGGCGGGAAGCGGACAAAGCGACCTTTTTGTCTATCCCGGTTTCGAGTTCAAGATCATCGACGGGCTTCTGACCAACTTTCATCTTCCGCAATCGACCTTGCTCATGCTTGTGAGCGCGCTTGCCGGTAAAACGAACATCATGCGCGCTTATGAGGCCGCAATCAGGGAACGGTATCGTTTCTTTTCCTTTGGTGATGCGATGTTCATCACGGATGCGTTCGATTCGGAAAGATAAATTTCCAAGCAATTCAGACAATCGGGTCATCTCGCTATTGTGGTTTTTTAAACCATGAAGGCAACGCCAATCGTTCGGATGCCATTACCGGTCAATATCTGAAATCCGCACGGCGTTTTTTCTGAAAACGGAAAAACGCTCGCTTTGCATTCAAAACCCCCCTATCCGTACTGCTTACGGATAGGGGGTTGTTCTTAGATTTATTGTTTCGGTGGTCTTTCTAAATCATCATGAAGCGCCCATGCCACCGTCAACCCGGTATTGGACACCGTTGATGAAACTGGCGTGTTCACTTGCCAGGAAAACAATCAGGTCTGCGACCTCTTCGTTTTTTGCGTACCGACCAAGCGGAATGCTCTGTTCCATGTTTTGCTTGACGGCTTCCGCCTGACCCGGAGCGAATCCTTCTTCCAAGGAGCGCATCATGCGGTTATCTACGGGTGAAGGATGGACACTGTTTACCCGGATGCCTTTTGGGCCACCTTCGAGTGCAGCCGCTTTGGTGAGGCCTGTTACGGCATGTTTGCTTGTGATATAAGGTGTAACACTTGCACTTCCTCTTAGTCCTGCGACGGAAGAGATGTTAATGATTGAACCGCCGTTTTGCTCCATGAGCGGAAAAGCATGTTGCAAAGCGACAAATATGCCTTTGACATTGACATCCATGACTTTTTCATAGTCTTCAAGCTTTTGTTCCTCCACGGGTGCCACTTTTCCTTCTGTGCCCGCATTGTTCACAAGGACGTCCACCCTGCCGAATGTTTCAATACAAGTGTCAAACATTTGTTTGATATCCTTCGGGTCGGACACATCGCATTGTACCGTTTCCAGGTGATCGCTGCTCAGGTCGTTTTTCAATGTTTTCAAGCCTTCGTGGTCATAATCCGAAGCCAGCACTTTCGCACCTAAATCCAAAAACTTATTTACGGTCGATTTTCCGATGCTACCGCTAGCACCAGTGATGATTACAACTTTTCCTTCTATGCCTTGCATAGCAATCCTCCTCGTATAATATGTATTTGGTTCCTACTTTCGTTATACCATACAGAGCTGTCATGTCAATCGTGACACTGCTTATTCTTCGGCGTCCACAGCGAAGATTTGTCTTAAAAAAATAAAGCGCAAAAATGCGCTTTATTCTATATAGATTTCCACAATGTCGCCGTCGTCGCTTTCGATGTCGACAATCTTGCCTTCGGCGCCGGATTCAATCATGCCGATGAGTTCTTCAAAATCAAAGTCGATGTCCATCTGGTCGAGCTTGGGAATGCCTTTTTTGCTTCGGAGAGCGATTTTGGCGAATTCGAGCGGAATGGTCACGTTGACCTTGTCGCCATCGCTGCTCTTGATTCGTATTTTCAGCATTTTGAAGGCTTCCTTCTTCTTGATTTTGACGCCTTCCTCCGTCTTAGAATCAAGGGCTTTGAGCAGTTCGGACCCTTCCTTGGGCGAGATGATGTTTTTCTCAATCATTTCGAGGATTTTCAGTTTTTCCTGGCTCATGAGGATCCTTTCTCCTTAAGAAGCTTGAGCGCTTCCTCAGAAGATATTTCGCCCTTGTGAAGCCTGTCAAGAATCTCTTCCTTGCTCTTGCTATGAGCAATGTCATCGTCATCATCGTCATCGACCTTGTAGCCGAGTTCACCGATGACTTCCGAGAGCATTTTCTTGACGGTCGGATAGGATACTTTCAGTTCCTTCTCCAAATTCTTGATGCTTCCCTTGTTTTTAATGAACAGTTCGATAAAATAAAGATGTTCCTTGGAAAGGTAGTTGAATTTTGACAGTTGGAATTTACCACTGATTTCAGTATGACAGTTGGTACACTCAAGCTTGGTCACGAAAAGATCGTGATTGCAGATCGGGCATTCCCCGATAACATGTTTTTGCATAATGGTCCCTCCTAATGGATTGAGATTTTGATGATCGCATCTTCACTTTGAATGCTTATGCGGGTTTTGCGGGCATAACGGATGAGCGCACGAAGCTCCTTCAAATCGATATCCGCGTTGTTCAGTTTGTCATTCTTGTTGGCGATGCGGACAGAAAAGGAAATCAGACCGACCGGAATCGGAAAGATGAACAATGCCCTCAGCAACGTGTTGATCGCGGCACTCTCATTGGGAAGATAAATCTTCATTCTGAGAAAACGGGCTTTACGCAATTTGACGGCTTTTTCAGGTTTTGCCGCGTACAGCGATTCATAGGCCTCTTTGGCATTTACGTCGCCGCTTTGAAGCCTGTTCAGTACTTCAAGTTCGTTCATGGGTCCACCTCTTAATTATAAAATTGCCAACAATGATGGATGAAGATAATGCCATTATAAATTGAATGCATAAAAAAGTCAAGAAATAAGTATATTAAATTAATGATATAATTAACTTTTTTGATTTATTGACATTTACTAGTTACAAAACTTTATAATATGTTTATTTGACATGCTTAAGACAAATTTATTAAGACTGTAGAAATTTATTACTATTTGAGATATAATAATACCCATGATTTACACAGCTATATAGGGAAAGCAATTAAGGGATAATTCGAAATCAGGTGAGACTATGGATAAACTTCGTGTCGGCATCGACATCGGTTCGACCACCATCAAAGTGGTCGTCATCGATAAGGATGATGCCATCATCTATAAGACATATGATCGTCACATGAGCAGTATCACGCAATCCATGAAAACCATGTTCGAGGCGCTTGAGGAACGTTTCAGCAATGAAACGATGCATTTCAACTTCACCGGTAGCGCCGGACTAAGGCTTGCGAAAAACATCGGTGCGCAATTCACACAAGAAGTCATCAGTGCGACAACCGCCCTCCGCACAAGCGCACCGGATATCGATGTGTGCGTCGAACTCGGCGGCGAGGATGCGAAAATCATGTTTTTTGACGGGGCCAACGTCGAACAACGCATGAACGGAACCTGTGCCGGCGGCACCGGAGCGTTCATCGACCAGATGGCCTCGTTGCTTGATACCGACGCAGCGGGCGTGAACGAACTGGCGAAGGACTTCAACAAACTTCATGACATCGCATCGCGTTGCGGTGTTTTTGCAAAAAGCGATATCCAGCCTTTGCTCAATCAAGGAGCCAGCAAAAACGATATTGCCGCATCCATCTATCAAGCGATTGTCAACCAGACGGTCGCCGGACTCTCTCAAGGCCGCAAAATAAATGGAAAAGTCGCCTTTTTGGGCGGACCGCTTACGTTTTCTTCGGAACTGCGCAAACGTTTCATCGAAACCTTGGGGCTCGAGGATGTATTCATGCCACAAAACGGGGAGATTTTTGTCGCCTACGGTGCGGCGCTTGAAGCCACCGAGACCCCGCTTGCGATCAATACCATCATCGAACGCATAAAGGCGTACCGCAAAAAAACCAACGGCAAAAGCCGCAAAACGCTTGAACCCTTGTTCAAAGACGACCAGGAGCGAAAAGCGTTCTTGAAACGTCACGCGGAAGCGTCACTTGACACCGTTGACATCAATGCCTATTCAGGCAATGCCTACCTCGGCATTGATGCGGGGTCGACCACGACCAAACTCATCCTGATCGGTGAGAATAACGAGATTCTTCATGAGTATTACACGCACAACCGCGGAAATCCGCTCGATGTCGTCAAGCGAGCGTTGAAGGCTATGTACGGGAAGCTTCATGACGGAATCCTTGTCAAAAAGGCATTCTCCACGGGCTACGGGGAAGAGTTGATCAAACACGCCTTCCATCTCGATGGCAGCGAAGTCGAGACCATCTGTCATTTCAACGCGGCGCGATTCTTCAACCCTCGCGTCAGTTTTGTCGTCGATATCGGCGGGCAGGATATGAAGTGTTTCAAAGTCGAAGACGGCCTGATTTCGTCGATTGTCTTGAATGAAGCGTGCAGCAGCGGCTGTGGGTCCTTCATCGAGACATTCAGCGAATCGCTCGGTTATGAAATCAAGGATTTCGCCCAAATGGCGCTCGCCGGCAAAAACCCCGTCGATCTCGGGTCACGCTGCACTGTCTTCATGAACTCAAGCGTCAAACAGGCGCAATCCGAGGCGGCCGCCACCGAGGATATCTCGGCAGGCCTTGCGATCAGTGTGGTCAAAAATGCTTTATACAAAGTCATACGGGCTCATGATGTGACGGAAGAATACGGCACTGAAATACTGGTGCAGGGCGGGACATTCAAGAACGATGCCGTCCTCCGCGCTTTTGAAAAAGAGACCGGTGTCGAGGTCACACGACCGAATATCGCCGGCCTTATGGGCGCTTTCGGAGCCGCTTTGCTCGCAAAAGAAGCGGCGCTTCCGGACAACCATTCCGAAGTGCTCGACCTTGAAGGGCTCGAAAACTTCCAATACAAGGCGAAAGCCGCTGTCTGCCGGAAATGCGAGAACCTATGCGGCCTCACCGTCAACATCTTCGGCGACGGCAAACGCTATATTTCAGGGAACCGTTGCGAAAAAGGGGCCGGTTTCGCGAAAACCTACGATGCCGTTCCGAACCTCTATCTTTATAAATACAACAAATTGATGGAGTATCAACCCAGCGAAGATAAAACCTACAAGGCCACGGTTGGTATCCCGCTGGTCCTTAACATGTATGAGAACCTGCCGTTTTGGCAACCGTTTTTCGATGCGCTCAATGTCCGTACTGTTCTTTCGGACCGCTCATCGAAAAAGCTTTATGAAAGCGGACAGGACACCATCCCCTCCGATACGATCTGCTATCCGGCCAAACTGGTCCATGGTCATATGGAGAACCTTTACGAGAAAAACCCCGATTTCATATTCTATCCCAACATGCCTTACAACTTCGAAGAGAAGTCGCACTCGGACAATCACTATAACTGTCCGGTCGTCGCCCACTATCCCGAAGTCGTCGAGGCCAATATGGACCATCTTGAACTGGAGAAATTCATCCAGCCCTATGTCAGCTTGTCAAACAAGAAAAAGTTTGTCGAGACGGCCCATCTGATCTTGAAAGACTATGTCGACGTTTCAAAACGCGATATCAAAAAGGCGTTTGATATCGGTCTTGAATCCTACTTCGATTTCCGCAAGGACGTTCAGCGCGAAGGGGAAGCCGCCCTTCAATACGCCATGGAAAACGACTTAAACACGATCGTGTTCGCGGGCCGGCCCTATCATATCGACCCCGAAGTCAACCACGGCATCCCCAAACTCATCCGCTCGCTCAATGTCGTGTTGCTGAGCGAGGATTCCATCAACCACCTCGCGGATCAGAACGCGGTCAAGGTGCTCGACCAATGGACCTACCACACGAGACTTTATGACGCCGCGAAAGTCATCACGACCCTCGACCGCGTCAACATGGTCCAGCTTGTAAGTTTCGGTTGCGGCCTGGATGCGATCACATCCGATGAAATCAAAGACATCCTTGAAGATGCAGGCAAACTTTATACGCAGATCAAGATCGATGAGATTTCCAACCTCGGTGCGGTCAACATCCGTCTGCGCAGTCTGCTTTCCGCAATGAACAAAGAGGCGAAAAAACATGGCAGAGCTTAAATACGACGACAACGGAAGACTCATCTTCACCGAGGAGATGCGTAAGGAATATACCATCCTGGTCCCTCAGATGGCCCCGTTCCATTTCGAATACCTTGTGGACGCCTTCAACAGCGAAGGCTACAATGCGGAATTGCTCAGGACCACCGACTACGAACTCATTCATGAAGGAATGAAATACTCCCACAACGACATCTGCGTCCCCGCCATGCTGGTGATCGGCCAGTTCATCGACGCCATCAAGAAAAAGGGCATCGACAAACATAAAGTCGCCCTCATCATCACCCAGACCGGCGGTGGCTGCCGGGCGTCCAACTATATCGCGCTTTTGAGAAAAGCGCTGAAAAAGGCGCAACTCGATTTTGTGCCCGTGATATCACTCAACGCGAACGGTTTCGAAGAAAACCCCGGGTTCAAATTGTCACCCCGATTGTTCCACAAACTTCACGAAGGCATCGTTTTCGGCGATCTGATGATGGGACTCGTCCATCAGACGCGCCCTTATGAAAAGGAAAAAGGTGCAGTGAACGCGCTTAAGGCGACCATCGACGAGGAACTCAAAGAATACTTCAATCACCGCAAGCTCTTTACCTGGAAGAAATCCAAGAAACGGATCCAAGACATCATCCGGCGCTTCAGTGCCCTCGACCTTGATAAGACACCCAAGCCGAAAGTCGGCATCGTCGGCGAAATCTACGTGAAATTCTCCCCGCTTGGCAACAACCATCTCGAAGAGACTCTTGAGAAAGAAGGGGTCCAGGTCGTCGTGCCACCGCTTTATGACTTCTTCCTGTACAGCTTTGATTCGCGAGCTCACGACATCCGCCGTTACGGCGGCCCACGGAAAGAGCGCCTTGTGCTCAAGGCGTTGCTTTGGTATATCGAGGTGCGTCGCGGCAAAGTGCGTAAACTGATGCGCAAAGCCGGCTTCGAGACCCCCATATCCTACAAGGCCCTCAAAAGTCTTATCGACGGTTTTATCGATGTTGGGACCCACACGGGCGAAGGGTGGTTGCTGACTGCGGAAATGGTCGACCTGATCAAACATGACGCGCCTAACATCGTATGCACCCAGCCGTTCGGCTGCCTTCCCAACCATATCGCGGGCAAAGGAATGTTCAAAAAACTGAAAAAACGTTTCCCGCATTCCAACATCGTTGCTATCGATTACGACACATCGGCTTCGGAAATCAACCAGGTGAACCGTATCAATCTGATGGTCTCAAACGCTTTCCGAAACTTCGAGAAAGGAAACTCACAATGAAACTGACGTATGAACTGAAGCACACTTGCACACAAACCGGAGCCCGTCGCGGCAAAATCCACACCGCAAGCGGTGTTTTCGACACGCCGATTTTCATGCCCGTGGGTACGCAGGCGACCGTCAAGACGCTTGATCCTTATGAAGCGGACGAAGTGAGCGACGGCATCATCCTTGGCAACACTTATCACCTTTGGCTCCAGCCCGGCGAGGACATCGTCGCCAGGCACGGTGGCATCAAGGGGTTCATGAACTGGAACAAAGGATTGCTCACCGACAGCGGGGGCTATCAGGTGTTCTCGCTTGCCAACAACCGCACCATCGAGGAAGACGGTGTGCATTTCCGCCACCACAAGAGCGGTGAGAAACTGTTCCTTTCCCCTGAAAAAAGCATCGCCATCCAGGAAAAACTCGGTGCGGACATCATCATGAGTTTTGATGAGTGTCCGCCTTTCAACGCCGATTATGACTACATGAAGGCGAGCGTCGAACGCACCTCACGGTGGGCCAGACGCGGAAAAGAAGCGCACAAGAAAGAAGACCAGAACCTCTTCGGCATCGTCCAGGGGGGCCCTTACCTTGAATTGCGTCGCCAGTCGCTGAGCGACCTTGAAGCCATCGGGTTTGACGGCTATGCGATCGGCGGACTTTCGGTCGGCGAGACCAAAGAAGAGATGTATGGCGTCCTTGATCATATCACGCATGAGCTGCCCGCCGACAAGCCACGCTACCTGATGGGCGTGGGAACGCCTGAGGATCTTATCGAATCGGTAATCCGCGGCGTCGACATGTTCGATTGCGTCAATCCTACACGGCTCGCGCGCCATGGCTCCGCCTATACGCGCGACGGACGGATCGCAATCAAGTCCAAAGTGTACGAGGCGGACCTCGGGAAACTCGATGAAACGTGTGACTGCAAAGTCTGCCGAACCTACACCAGAAGCTACATACGCCACCTTTTGAAAGCACAGGAATCCCTCGGCCAGCGACTGGTCAGCTATCACAATCTCTATTTTCTCAAAACTCTCATGCACGACATCCGAAAGGCGATCGAAGCCGACCGGCTTCTGGATTTCAAAGCGGAATTCTATAAACGCTATTACCCGTCTTCGGACTGATTTTCGCATTGTTGTGTCGCATTCTTCAGTTGAAGTGTTTTATTCTTTCATTGAATGCGTTATAATAAGGCTAAAGATTTTCTTGGAGGTCATACTATGTTCGAACCCAACGACCAATTTCATCAAAAACCCTCAATTAAAGTCATAGGTGTGGGCGGTGGCGGCGGCAACGCCATCAACCGCATGATAGAGAACGAAGTTAGAGGCGTAGAATTTGTGGCCATCAATACCGATGCCCAGGTTTTGCGTCTTTCTAAAGCGGATATCAGACTGCAGATCGGAAAGATGCTGACACGTGGACTCGGCGCCGGAGCGGACCCTGAAATCGGGCGACGTGCCGCGCTTGAGAGTGAAGATGAGATCCGTGAGTTGCTGCAGGAGACCGACATGGTCTTCATTACCGCCGGGATGGGCGGGGGGACCGGAACCGGCGCCGCGCCGGTCATCGCGAAGATCGCCCGCGAGGTCGGATGTCTGACCATCGGCATCGTCACCAAACCGTTCAAGTTCGAAGGAAGGCGTCGCGTCGCGACCGCGCTGGAAGGACTTGATGCGCTGAAACCCTACGTCGATACCATGATCATCATACCGAATGACCGTCTGCTCTATGTCGTCGATCGCAACACCTCGATGCTGGAAGCGTTCCGCGAAGCGGACAATGTCCTCAGACAAGGTGTGCAAGGCATCGCTGAAATCATCACCGTCCCCGGACTGATCAACGTGGACTTCGCGGACGTCAAGACGGTGATGAAAGACAAAGGGACCGCCCTGATGGGCATCGGTCTTTCAAGCGGTGAGGAACGTGCGGAAGAAGCCGCCAAAAAAGCCATTGATTCACCCCTTCTCGATGCCAATATCGACGGTGCCACCGACGCCATCGTCAACATCACGAGCGGTACGGAAATCGCGCTTTGGGAAGTCACGGAAGCCATCGAATCCATTCAGGCCGCATCGAGCACCGAAATCAACATCATCCATGGCGCCACCATCAACGAAGACCTCGAGGACGAGGTGATCGTGACGGTGATCGCGACCGGTTTCGATGAAAACAATAGCCTTGAAATCGACACGCTTGGCGACAGCGATTACGTATCAAACGAAAGCAAAAGCGAAAAGGCGGAGATTTCCTCAGCGGAATCGAATGAGCCCACGACCAAAAAAGAAAAAAAGAAGGCCAAAAAAGCGAAGAAAGACAAAGAAGACCCGGACGAGGAACCGCAAGACGACGAAGAAAAGAAATCGACCATCCCTTCATGGCTCAAAAGCCGTTTCAAGTAATGCGATGAACAAAAAACTGATTGAATCCTTGCAGACCAATCATCCGGATGTCACACTCGTCATGGCTTCGAAATATCTTGACAAGGATGCCTTCGGCCCTTATGTCGATGCCGGCATCAAGGCGTTCGGCGAATCGAGGGTCGAGGCGCTTCAAGATAAGATTGACACATTCAGGCAGTATCCTGTGGAAGTCCACCTTCTTGGAACGTTACAGACCAAGAAAGTCAAGAAAATCATTAACGATATCGATGTGCTCCACAGTCTGGACCGGGTAAAACTGGCGAAAGAGATCAACAAAAGAAGAGAAAGGCCGCTCCGTTGTTTCATCCAAGTCAACATCTCGAACGAAAAGCAGAAACACGGCGTCGAGCCCGATGACCTGATGCCTTTCCTCGAAAGCTTGAAACCACTGAAAAACATTCAGCCGATCGGCCTGATGGGCATGGCGGAACTGACCACCGACGAGGTGGTTATCCGACGCCAGTTCAAATTGCTACGAGAACTGAGGGACACCGCCAAAAATACCTATCCTTCGCTCCAATACCTATCCATGGGCATGACAAACGACTACGAAATCGCCTTGGAAGAAGGAACCACCCATTTGCGACTCGGCCGTATTCTTTTGAACGGAGGCATGCACGATGAAAAAGAAGAAAAAGCCTGAAAAGGCTTATGACCGAACTGAATTCATCAAGGTTGACGAGGAAACCGACGTGTTCGACCTTGCGGACAAACTCATGTACAGGAAACCGCTGATCTTGAATTTCGAAGAGTTCGACCTCATCGAAAGCAACCGTTTCATCGTTTTTCTTAGCGGCGTCATCTATGCCCTTGACGGCAACGTCGAAGTCATTCGTGACAAGATCATGGCCTTCGCGACAAAAGAAGACCTCAAAGACAAATCGCTGCGCAAGTTCATCAACAAATACAAGGAGTAGACTCTATGTTATTGCTTAATCCATTTCTCATCGCCTTTTTCGAGGTGTTATATTTCATCCTCAACATCTATATGTTCGCCATCATCGGCTATATCCTCCTGAGTTGGGTTCCCGAACTGAGGAATTCACGCATCTATGCGTTTTTGCATCAGATTGTCGACCCCTACCTCAGGATATTCCGGGGCTTTCTCGTTTTCGGAAACTTTGATTTCACCCCGATCATAGGCATTTTGCTGCTACGGTTCTTCCTCATGTTCATGGCCGACTTCATTCAGACACTGTAATGCTTGCAATTGCTCTGCAAATTATATATAATACGTTGAGAACTGATCACATAACGTCTGTGAAGCGGACGCGCTTTCCGAACCCCTATCTAAAAGAGACCAAGTGGTGCTGCGAACTTGGAGATGCATTCGGAAGGACATCACCGTGGAGATGAACGGCCAAAAGCCGTTCCGCCTGTCCGCGTTAAAGACGTCAAGCGCCGGTTTCGGAATCAAGGTGGTACCGCGGACTTACACGTTCGTCCTTGTTTTCGGGCCTTTTTTATTTATCTAAGGAGCGTGTTAACGATGAAAGATTACAAAGACACCCTGCACATGCCCAAAACATCCTTTCCGATGCGCGGAAATCTGGGCAAGAACGAACCATCCCGCCAAAGTTTTTGGCAGGACAATGACATTTACAACAAGAGACTGAAGAAAAACGAGGGAAACACCCCCTTCGTCCTTCCGGACGGACCGCCGTATGCAAACGGTGACATCCATATCGGTCATGCCCTCAACAAAGTCCTCAAGGACATGATCGTCCGGGATAAATCGATGCGAGGCCTTCATACCCGCTACGTGCCCGGTTGGGATACGCACGGTCTGCCGATTGAAAGCGCGCTGACCAAGAATGAGGGCGTAGACCGCAAATCGATGAGTGTTGCGGAGTTCCGCGACCATTGCAAAGACTATGCGCTCAGACAAATCGACAACCAGCGCACCCAGTTCAAGCGCCTCGGCATCCTTGGCGAGTGGGAGAATCCCTACATGACCATGGCGCCTCACTATGAAGGCTCTCAGCTTGAAGTGTTCGCTACGATGGTCGAAAAAGGGCTGATTTTCAAAGGCCTCAAACCGGTATTCTGGTCTCCGTCCAGCGAAACCGCACTGGCTGAAGCCGAAATCGAGTATCGCGACAAACGTTCGCCCTCGATCTATTTCACGTTTGACGCCGTGAATACTGGCTCTTTTGAAGAATCGTTCAAGTTTCTGGTGTGGACGACCACGCCTTGGACGATTCCCGCCAACCTCGCGACCGCGGTCTCAAGCGAGATCGATTATGTCTTCGTGCGCCATGAGGGCACCCTTTATGTGCTTGCGACGGCACTGCTTGATACCATCAGCGAATCGCTCGGCTGGGAGAACCCTGAAATTGTGCGCCACATCAAGGGGGCCGACTTGCTCGGTCTCACGTACAAGCATCCGCTATACGACCGCGAAAGCCCCATTCTCGAAGGGCATCACGTGACCATCGAAAGCGGGACCGGACTTGTGCATATCGCTCCGGGACACGGGGAGGACGACTTCCTGATCGGCAAAGCGAACAACCTCGAGGTGTTCTGCCCCGTCGATGAACGCGGTCACATGACCGCTGAAAGCGGACGTTATGACGGCATGTTCATCGAAAAATGCTCGAAAGAGGTCGTCAAGGACCTCGAAGAAACGGGCAACCTGCTCAAGATGGAATGGATCAAGCATAGCTATCCGCATGACTGGCGGACCAAGCAACCGGTCATCTTCCGAGCCACCAACCAATGGTTTGCAAGCATCGAGACCCTCAAGGACGCCATGCTCAAAGAAGTGCATGATGTGGAGTGGATTCCATCCTGGGGCGAAACCCGGATGGAAAACATGATCAAGGACCGCGATTCATGGTGCATCAGCCGCCAGCGTGCATGGGGTGTCCCGATTCCGGTATTCTATCACGAGAACGGCGAAGCGATTCTTGATGCGGAAATCATCCGCCATGTCGGTAAGCTCTTTAAAGAACACGGTTCCAACATCTGGTTCGAATGGGAAGCGAGCGCCCTCCTTCCCGATGGATTCACAAGCGATAAATCTCCGAACGGAAACTTTGAAAAAGAAACCGACATCCTCGATGTCTGGTTCGATAGCGGAACATCCCATAAAGGCGGCATGACCGATTTCGGTCTTTCCTATCCGGCCGATCTTTACCTGGAAGGCTCCGATCAATACCGCGGATGGTTCAATTCAAGCCTCTCGACCGGTGTGGCCTACTGGGGCAAGAGTCCGTACAAAGCGGTCCTCACCCACGGATTTGTGCTCGACGGCCACGGCCGTAAGATGAGCAAGTCGCAAGGCAACGTCGTCGACCCGCTCAAGGTCATGGACCAGCTCGGTGCCGATATCCTTCGACTGTGGGTCGCGTCCGTCGATTATTCGGCTGACGTGCGCATCAGCGACAAGATGATCAAACAAGTCAGTGAAACCTACCGCAAGATCCGCAACACCGTGCGCTTCATGCTCGGAACGATCGGGGATTTCGACCAGCGTAAAGACCGCGTCGAGTATGCGGCCATGAACGACACGGACCGTTACATGATGCTCAAGCGTGATGAACTTGTGCGCACCGTGAACGATCACTATGAACGTTACGCCTTCGATGATGTCAGCCGTACGATCATTAATTTTGTGACCAAAGAGCTAAGCGCCTTCTATCTCGACTACATCAAGGACATCGTCTACATCGAAGCCAAGGACGACACCGTAAGAAGAAGTGCGCAGACGGTGGTGCATGACATCCTGCTCGCGCTCCTCAAGCTGTTGACGCCGATCATCCCGCATACTGCCGAAGAGGCCTATCAGTCGCTTGAAGGCAACCGCGCCGAAGAAAGCGTCTACCTTGAGAACATGCCGGATGCGCTCGTTGAAAAGGACGAGGCGCTCAAATCGAAATACGACCGTTTCATGAAACTTCGCGACCATGTGCTAAAAGCCCTTGAAGATGCGAGAAATGAAAAGGTCATCGGCAAGTCGCTCACCGCCAAAGTGACGCTTAAGCCGAAGAACGAAGAAACCAGGGCGCTGCTTGAATCCATGCACGATCTCGAACGCCTCCTGATCGTCTCACAAGTCGAGATCAGTGACGAAAAGGAAGCGGCGTACGACTTCGAGACGCTCGGCATCGACGTGACCAAGGCGGAAGGCGAAACCTGTGCGCGGTGCTGGCAAGTGACCACGGTGGATACGGACACGCTTTGCAAACGGTGCGCCGCCGTGCTCAAGAAAGAACAGCGCAATTGATTTTCCCTGTGGTTTAAAGTAGAATAGACATGACGAAAACATTGCGAAAAAAACCTTTTGACAACTTCAAACTCAGAATTTTGCAATACCTTCTGGGTTTCGTCGTGCTCCCGCTTGGCATCGTCACCGTCCTCTCCACCGGACTGGGTGCCGGCGCGTGGGACACGACCTCATACAACCTGAGCGCCTTCATCGGCTCCACGCTCGGTACGGCAAGCGGCCTCATCAACGCAACCGTGATGGGCGTCGTGATGCTTTACCGGAGAAAAGGGCGTTTCATTTTCATGATCATCCCCATTATCGGAGTCGCCACGTTCCTCGATTTTTGGGACATTGTGGTGTTTTCGAACCTTGATATAGGAAACTATCACGTTCTTATCCGCCTGGCACTCTTCGCCATCGGCACCTTCATCATCACGTTCGGTCTTTCGATGATCATCCTCTCCGACTTTCCCGCCGGGGTGTTCGATGAACTGATGGTCGTGTTCATGGACGTGTTCAACACCAAAAGCGTCTTTTATACGCGACTCGGCGTGGAAATGCTGGCGATTGCGCTGGCCCTTGTTTTCGGCATGCTGGCCGGCATCGGATTCGGTGCGGTCAATCTCGGAAGCTTTGTGCTTGCGGTCATCCTGGCACCGATTTTGTCATGGCAGATGCGCTGGATGGGAGCGATAATTTATGATCGATCTTGAACTGAAGGACCTTAAATTCACCGTGAAAGACGCGCTGATCTATCTGTTTGGCGCCCTTGTGACCGCATTCGGCGTGGTGATGCTCCTTAGGAGCGGTCTTGGGGTCACAAGCTGGGATGTCCTTCATACGGCGCTTTATTCCGTCACGCCGCTTACCTTCGGCACGGCACTTTTGACGGTGTCGGCGCTGATCACCGCTTATGTCATTCTTTACAACCGGGACTGGCGCTACTTGTTCCTCGCCATCCCGTTCGTCCTCGTCGGCGGCTTTCTGGATTTTTTCAACGAAATCCTCTTTGCCGGCTTCAACCCCGACGGATACAGCCAGTTCGCTGTTTTCTTCCTCGGTCTCTTCATCCTTCCGATCGGTGGCGCCATGCTGATCGTCAGCCGCTATCCGGCCGGCATCTATGAAGAGCTCATGCTTGTATTGATGAAACAGTTCAAGACCCGTAATATCGCATTGGTACGCTTTTTCATGGAACTTACCCCGGTGCTGATCGGTGTGGGGCTTACACTGCTTTTCAAAGGCAACGCCGGCGAACTCTATTTCGGCACGCCAATCACCGTCATCATGATGGGACCGCTCTTACAAACATACTTAAAAATATATAGGAGGCTAACGGATGGAAATCAATAAACTCATTGACCATACGTACTTAAAAGCATTCGGAACCAAAAACGAGATCGACAACATTCTCGAGGAAGCCATTTCATACGATTTCAAAAGCGTCTGTCTCAATCCGGCCTGGATTGAATATGCAGTGGAATCGTTGAAAGAATCGGACGTGCTGGTCTGCACGGTCATCGGATTCCCGCTTGGGGCAAACACCACCGAGACGAAAGTCTATGAAACGACGGACGCCCTCAAGAAAGGCGCGCATGAAATCGACATGGTCATCAATATCGGTTGGGCCAAAGAAGGCCGTTTCGACCTTGTGAAAAAAGAAGTGGAAGCAGTTCGTGAAGCGGCGCACAACCATACGCTCAAAGTCATTCTCGAAACCTGCTACCTCACCGAAGACGAGATCGAACAAGCCGCTCGCGCCGCCATTGAAGCGGGTGCGGACTTCATCAAGACCTCAACGGGCTTCGGCACCGGCGGTGCCACCGTTCAGGATGTGCGTCTCATGAAAAAAGTCGCCGGCGACAAAGAAGTCAAAGCCAGCGGCGGCGTCAAGAACCTCGAAGACCTTGAAGCCATGGTCGAAGCCGGCGCGACCCGCATCGGCGCTTCCAGCGGCGTCAGCATCATGCAAGGCAAAACCAGCAAAGAAAACTATTAGGAGGGAACTTTATGGGCACACCACACATTAACGCGGAAAAAGGCGACATCGCGAAGACGGTCCTCATGCCGGGTGACCCGTTGCGCGCAAAATTCATCGCCGACAACTACCTGGAAAACGTCAAACGTTTCAACACTGTGAGAAACATGTTCGGCTACACCGGAACCTACCAAGGCAAGCCCATCAGTGTCATGGGAAGCGGAATGGGCATGCCTTCGATCGGCATCTATTCCTATGAGCTTTATAAGTTCTTCGATGTCGAGCGTATCGTGCGAATCGGTTCATGCGGCGCCTACACCGATGAGATCGACCTCTACGATGTGCTGCTTGCGACCAGCGCGTACAGCGAATCAAGTTATGCCAAGGTGCAATCGGGTACCTACGACGAAGCGTATACCTATCCCACGAAGTCACTCAACGATACCCTTGAAAAACACGCATCCGACCTTGACATCCCCATTCGTAAAGGGGTCATCCACAGCAGCGATGTCTTCTATCGTGAAAACTTCGATGACTACAAGACCATTTACAAGGAACACAATGCCATCGCCGTCGAAATGGAATCCTTCGCGCTCTTCCATAACGCCAAGATGACCGGCAAGGAAGCGGCGTGCATCCTCACCGTCTCCGATTCGCTGGTCACCAAGGAAGCCACCAGCGCCGAGGAGCGCCAGAACGCCTTTACCAAAATGATGGAAATCGCGCTCTCACTCGCAGAATAAGACAAAAAAAGTGCTTCGGCACTTTTTTTGACCTTTTGACACCCTTTTGGAGGTTCACATGAAATTTGAAACCGCTTATGTCAACGCCATCCCCGTCCACCTGATCCAGACCGAGCAGTTCAAGACGCTCAACATCACTGTGCGTTTTTTTGACGCGCTCAGTGAAAACACGGTCACATCCCGTCATCTCGCGCTTGCGATGATGAAGGCCAAATCACAGCGCTACCCCTCAAGAAAGGCCATGACCAAGGCGCTTGAGACGATGTATGACACCCAGTTCTCCGCCCAGTCGATGAATCTGGGGACCCAGCACATCAATCAGTTCTCCTTCAGCCTGCCCGCCCCGGCCTTCACGGACGCCTCCCTGCTCACCGAGGTTTTTGCGTTCATCAAAGAGGTGCTCCACAATCCCCTGTTCGATGAGAAATCCCTTCGTGAAGAAAAACAGTTTCTTGACGATTATTTCAAAGCGGAATACACCAATAAGACGCGCTACGCCGCGAAACGGTATTATGAGCATCTCTACAAAGACCATCCCTACAACATCAACGCCCTCGGTGTGGAAGAAAAGATTCCTGATGTCACCCTTTCCGATGTCACGGACGCGTACAACGGCATGATGAAGGATAATCCGGTACAGATCAGCGTGAGCGGAGATTTCGACCGCGAGCGCGCTCTGGATTTTGTCAAAACCCTGCCGCTTGAAGGCAGACCGTTGCCGAAAGACCTTTTCATCCGCCATGACTTCAAGACGCTCACGCCGGTAAAAGAGACCATGGAACTCTCTCAGGACCGTCTTTTCATGACGCTCAGAAGCGACATCTACTACAAGGACGAAGATTATTTCCCCTTAAGCGTGTTCAACGCGATGTTCGGCGAAAGCAGCGAATCACTGTTGTTCCGTGAAGTGAGGGAAAACCATTCCCTGGCGTACTACGTCCATTCGGGCTACGCCCCGTTTTCATCCTTGATCACCGTGCTTTCGGGCATGGAAGGCAGACACATTGAGAAAGCCAAAACGCTGATCCGCCAAACTTTGAAACGCGTCCAGGAAGGCGACTTCAAGGATGAAGACCTCATTCTGGCCAAAAAACACCGTATATCGCAAATCAAGAAAAGCTACGACAATATCCGGAACCTTTCGCTCAAGGGGCTGCGGCACAGTCTGTTCAATGTCCCCTTCGAAGAGACATCCCACCTGGAAGCGATTGACATGGTCTCCCGCGAAGACATCATCCGGGTCGCCAACACGCTCACATGGGTATTCACCTATGTGCTCGGGAGTGAGAACAATGAAACGAATTGAATATCCGAACTATAAAGAGACGCTTTATCACACCAGACTCAAGAAGCGACTGTCGACTTATTTCATCCATAAGCCGGGCTTTTCCAAAAGCTATGTCACGTTGAGCACGCCGATCGGTTCCATCCACCAATCCTACCTGGATGAGACCGGATCGGTTCAGGAAGTGCCCAAAGGCGTGGCCCATTTTCTTGAACACAAGGTGTTCGAAAAAGACGGCGCGGACATATCGAAGGCGTTTTCGCTTCAAGAAGCCTCTTTGAACGCATTCACCGAACATAACCAGACAACGTATCTCTTCAGTGCGACGAACCATCTTTTATCGAACACGCAACGGCTTATCGAGATGTTTTTTTACCCCGAGTTCACCGAAACCGGTGTGGAAAAAGAGAAGAACATCATCACCGAAGAGTTGAACATGCATCTCGATGACCCTTATTACAAACAATATCACGGCCTCATCAACAACCTGTACCACACGCATCCGATCCGTGATGACATCCTTGGCACCAAGCAATCGATTCAAGCCATCACGCTCGATCATTTGCGCGACATGCATGAAGCCTACTATACGCCGGATGTCGCGACGCTTGTGATTGTGAGCGGCGCCGATGCAAACACCGTTCTGGGCGCGCTCGAATCCACTGTCACGTTGCCCGGGCAGACAAGCAAGCGTCCGAACCCGGCCTTGCCCGAAGAACCCTCGCATGTCGTGCGGAAAAAAGCGGACGAAACGCTGAACGTCAAGATGCCTTCGGTGCTTCTGGGGCTCAAGCTGACCCCGTTTGACGGATCCGCCGTCGAACGCATCAAAGACTCCCTGAGTCTTTCGATTTTCCTCGACCTCGCCCTCGGCAAATCGTCCGACCTTTACGAGGCCTTGTTGGAAAAAGGCATCATCAACGATACATACGGTCTCGAGGTCGCTTACGAGAAAAATTACGCCTACGCGCTGATCGGCTCGGAAACCCCCGACCCCCACGAAGCGGACACGACGCTCAGAGAAGCCATAAAAGATTTGAAAACACTCGCGATATCACGGGAGGATTTCAACCGTGTCAAACGCCAGATGCTCGGGAATTTCATCCTCGGTCTTGACCACCCCGAATCGCTCGCGTACCAGTTTACGGACTATATCCAAAGCGATGTGAATTATTACGACGTATTGACCATCGCCTCCGAGATCACGCTCGAAGAGGTGAGTGCACAAAGCCGGCGACTGGATGATGCTTTTTTGTCGTCTTACATCGTGCGGGCGAACAAGTAAGTGTAACGGTTGCAAAACTGTAATGATTACATTATAATGGAACTGTAAACAAATTCACAAGGAGGAATCATAATGAGCAAGATTGATCTACTGAACCAGCTTGTCGCCGATTTATCCATTGCGTTTGTCAAGTTCCATAACCTTCACTGGAATGTGATCGGTGAACCGGGAGAACGTTTCAAAGAGGTTCACGAATATGCTGAAGAGCTCTACGACATGCTCAATGAGAATTACGACGAGGTCGCCGAACGCGTGAAAATGCTCGGTGAGTTCCCTCCAGCGAGCGCGAAAGCCTATCTTGAGCGTACAAAAATCGAAGAGCTTGAAAACAGGGACTATACCATCCATGAAACCTATGAGCATCTTCGCGATACGCTCGAGTACTTGAGAGGTCTCATCGCCGATGCCCGCAACAAAGCGGACGAGGACGACGATTTCGCGACCGTCGCGATGCTTGAAGACATTGTCCAGGATTACGACAAGCACATCTGGTTCATCAAACAAGCGCTCAAATAACCGACGAAAAATGCATGAAGGCATCCTGCGGGGATGCCTTTTTTATGCACTTTGTTTCAATGGGCCATCCCATTTGTTATAATGGAAGTAACATATGAAAGGCTGATATTATGCGTAACAGATTCAAGGAAACCTATTTGCTCATTCGAAACAATTTCAAGACGCTTGTGGCTTTTGAAGCCATCTACCGCATCATCGGCGTGCTTTTGATATTTCCGGTACTCGGCGGGCTTTTCTTTTTGTCCATCAGGCTATCGGGGTACCGCTATATTACAAATGCGCTCATGATCGATTACCTGCAGCGACCCACGACCATCCTGATCCTTTTCGTCATGCTTTTCATCCTCGGCGTGTATGTCGCCTTCGAGATGGTGGTCCTGTCACTGCTCTTCCGGTTTTCCAGAAGTGAGCGCAATGTCACCTTACGTGAACTGATGCGCATCGCACTCAGGAAATTGCCAAGGAAAGTCAAACGGTTCCACATCCTTTTTGTCCTGCTTGCGTTAGTGTTTTTCATCACCGTCAATCTTGCGCACGTAAGCGGAATCGCTTCGACGCTGGCGATCCCGCAGTTTATCACCGACAACATCTTTGCGGAAACCCTGTTCATCGTGGTTTCGGTCTCGCTTTCTTTGGCATTGTTCATCGTGTTTGTCGAAAACATTTTCTCCATGAACGTTTTCACCCTCGAAAACAAACCGCTCAAAAAAGCATATCGTAGAGTCCGGAGCCTATTGAAGGGCAACCGTGGAGGCATCATTGTGGACTTTATCGTCCTTAATGTTCTGCTCAATCTGATTTTTTATGCCATATATCTGCTCATCATGCTTTTAATCGCCGGTTTCATCTTCATCACCAGAGGCCAGACGGTTCTTCTTGGTGCGTTGCTGACCGTTCTTTATACCGTGTATGTCGGCGTCGCGCTGGTGGCGAGTTTCATATTGCTGCCGGTCAATTATGCCTGGATGAGCGAATGGTACCATGAAAAGACGCCCGAAAATGAAATGGACACTCTGCCCGAAACAGAGGCCAAACCGTTCAAGTTCCTTTCTTCACGATTTATTAAGCCCGCTGTGGCTTTGGGGCTCGCGATCGCGCTGATTTTAAATGGGACGACGGTGTACGCGGCCGTGCAAAGAAGGGGCGGCCTCGATTATTTCAATGCCCCGGATATCGTGGCACACCGCGGGTCATCACTGCGCGCGCCTGAAAACACCATGGCGGCCATCGAGCTTGCCATTGAGGAAAATTCCGACGCGGTCGAGTTCGATGTGCTTTTGACATCCGACAACGTCCCTGTGCTGATGCACGATACCCGCACCGGACGGACGACCGACGATCCGCTCAACCGCAGGGTTGCGGACATGACCTATGAAGAAATCCGGGAACTCGATGCGGGCAGCTGGTTCTCCGATGAGTTTGAGGGCGAGCCCATCCCGACGCTCGAAGAGGCGCTCAACGCCATCAACGGCCATGCGAAGGCCTATATCGACCTCAAGGATTACTCTCGCGAGATGGTAGAGATTACGGTGGAAACCGTTGAACGACTCGACATGGTGGACGATGTCAAAATCCTGACCTTCTCTTCAGACCAGTTAAAACAAGTCAAAGAGCTCAACGAAGACATCGAAACGCTTTATCTTGTAATCAGTTTTTACGGCTCGATCAATGCGCTCATCGACATTGACCATGTCGATGCCTATGGTTTCAACAAATACATTCTGATGGAGAATCCGCGCTATGCCGATGCCATCCGTTCGGCTGGCAAGGATGTCTATGTCTGGACTGTGAACTCACAGACGAACCTCCGCAATATCCGCGACATCGGCGTCGATGGCATCATCACCGATGATCCGATCCTCGCCAGGGAAGTCGTCTATGACAAATACGCGAACCCAAGGTTCTCCAATCTCATGCGGATGCTTTTCAGTGAATGATGCCACGTTTAGGAGACAACCATGAACGAAGAAATACGAAAACTTTACAGACAAAAACTGACTGCTGAGCTCACCATAACCTTTGGTGTGCTCATCGTCATCGTGTCCGGTGGGGTCTATTCGCTTGACGAATGGCTTCTTTTAAGCAGTATCGGTGCCGTTTTCGGACTGCTCATGATTTTTTTCGGCGCCTCCAATTTCTCACACGTCAAGGAAAATTTCAAAGAAGCGTTCATCAGCAACCTTCTCGAAGACTGGATGAAAGGGGGAAACTATCACCCCCGTGTCGGCCTTTCGCGTTATCAGATCAACAACTCGGGCTTCCTGCCGCTTAGCGAAGCGTATCAATCCGAAGGGCTCATCACCGGAACGCTCAACACCGTCCCGTTTCTTTCGAGCGATGTTATGCTTTATGACGGCGATAATCAAAAAAAGCCTATCTTTTCGGGGCGCATATTCATTTTCGAGTTCAACCAGCCGTTCGCCTGCGACTGTATGGGCTTGCAGTACTTCGAACCGCTTCCCGACAAACGCTTCATGAAATCGGCCGCTTTGAGCGCATTGTTCAACGACCGGTTCACCCTCTATACGACATCGGAACCCTGCAACAAACGCATGTTCACAGACACAACCGTGGCACTTTTCAAAGAACTGGACGAACTGCATCGCGACACCATCGATTTCTCTTTCGTGGGCAACAAGTTCTTCATATCATTCAACGACCATGAAAATACGTTCGCTCTTAAGTTTTTCCGTCCCTTGAACAAAAAACAGCTCCAGCGCTTTACCGAAGATGCCCGCATCATTCACCGCCTGATCGACGAGATTCGTCACGTCAACGATATTTTCACACAATCCTGAAAGTCTGCGTTATCATGTCGATTTGACGAAATCTTCCGAAAAAAGACCCTGAGCGGTCTTTTTTTTGTCTTTTTCGGCCGTAATGGATAAATCAACCTCATAAACCGTCCCAAACCCTGAATTAGCGCACCATGACGTTCCACCAAAAACGCGGTAGACTGTACACAAAGAAGGAGGAAGATATGGTAAATCAAGTCATTTTGGTTGGAAGGCTCGTCTATGATCCGGAACTCAGGACCACCGACGACGGAAAGAAAGTCACGACCATCACACTGGCGTTGCAGCGAAGTTTCAAGAGTCAGGAGACCGGGACGTATGAAACGGATTTCATCCGCTGTACGCTTTGGAGCGGCATTGCGGAGAATACGGTCCAGTACTGCAAAAAAGGCTCAACCATCGGTGTGAAGGCGCGACTTGCGCAGCGCTACTATGAAATTGATGCGGAAAAGTCGTTTTCCTATCCTGAAGTCATCGCCGAGAAAATTACCTTCATCAACACAAAGAACTAGCATCCCCGCCCCCCACATACGTGTGGAACCCCTCTTATAAAAACGCCTTCAAAGGGCGTTTTTTCTTGGCACGTATGATATAATACCATTACGAGGTGAGCGAAATGAAACAGTATCTGGATTTTTTGAGACATATCCTTGAAAACGGAACCCCGAAGTCCGATCGCACATCAACCGGAACCATCTCCACATTCGGCTATCAGATGCGCTTCGATTTGAGTGCAGGGTTTCCGCTCGTGACAACCAAAAAAGTGCATGTGAAAAGTGTCATTCACGAGCTTCTATGGTTCATAAAAGGCGACACGAACATTCGTTATCTCACCCAAAACGGTGTGCGAATCTGGAACGAGTGGCCCTTTCAGAAATATAAGCAAAGCGACGCCTACCAGGGGGAGACGATGAAAGCGTTCATCGAACGCATCAACACCGATCCTGGCTTTGCGGAAAAATGGGGCGATCTCGGACCGGTTTACGGGAAACAGTGGCGCGCTTTCGAAGGCAACGGAAAAGTGGTCGACCAGCTGAAAGATGTCATCGACATGATGAAAAAGACGCCCCATTCAAGACGGTTGGTCATCAACAGCTGGAATGCGCCGTTGCTTGATGAGATGGCCCTACCGCCCTGTCATATGATGGTGCAGTTTTATATCAATGACGGGAAACTTTCATCCCAACTCTATCAGCGCAGTGCCGACGCATTCCTGGGGGTCCCTTTCAACATTGCCTCCTATGCGCTTTTGACCATGATGATCGCCAGACACCTGGATCTCGAAGTCGGGGATTTCGTGCACACGATGGGCGATGCGCACATCTATAACAACCACATCGAGCAAGTCAAAAAACAACTCGCACGCGAACCCTATCCGCTACCCACCATGCGGATCAACCCGGATAAAAAGGACATTTTCGCGATGACGTATGACGATTTCACACTGGAGAACTATCTACATCATCCGCATATCAAAGGGAAGGTGAGCGTCTGATGATCGCATTGATTGTGGCCATGGACAAAAAAGGGCTGATCGGTAAAGACAACGCCCTGCCCTGGCATTTCCCTAAAGATTTGAAGCACTTCAAACAAAAGACACTTAATCACACGGTAGTCATGGGAAGAAAGACGTATGAATCGATTGTGGCGTCCCTCGGAAAACCATTGCCCAACCGGGACAACATCGTGCTCACCACGCAAAAGCGCACTTTCAAGGGCGCACGCGTCATTCACGATCTTAAGAGCTACCTCAAAACCATTCCGAAAGACCACCGGCTTTTCATCATCGGCGGCCGTCAGGTCTACGAGGCGGCCTTGCCATATGCCGACGTACTTTATATCACGCATGTGGACGGTGAATATGAGGGTGACACCTTTTTCCCGGAAGTGGACTACTCGCAATACCGTCTGGTGAACAAAGCGGATGACCCGCCCCTCACATTCGCCACCTACTTACGAAAGGGGACCGACTATGATCACCGCACTCTTTAGCATTGTCTGGTTCATTCTCACCGTTACCTACGCCTTTTTGTTCGGCGGCTTCACACTGGAACCAATCGCCTTGGCGCTTTGGATTGCGGCCGTTGTGTTGGCGTTTGCGAGCACGTTTGCGCTGTTGCTCATCTTCATGAGCCTTTATGGCCGCTTCCAAAAGGGCGATCAGACCAAGAACATGCGCAACCACAAAGTGGTCAACAGCATCATGCGTTTTGTGATACGCGCCCTTCGCCTCAAAATCCATGCGAGCGGTCTTGAGAACATTCCGCAAAACGAACCCTTCGTGATGGTCGGGAACCATCAGACGAACTATGACATCATCGCAGTCAAGCCGTTCGTTCCCGAACAACCCCTGATTTTCGTCGCCAAAAAGTCACTGTTTCGCTGGCCCGTCCTCGGCCGGCTTGTGGGCATCCTTGGCAATGTCCCGATCGACCGCCTCACAGACAGGAGCGCCATCGAAGCCATCATCAAGGCCATCAAACAGTACAAACGCGATGTTCCGGTGGTCATCTATCCTGAAGGCACACGCAGCAAAAGCAACACGATGCGTGATTTCAAACCGGGTGCCTTCAAACTCGCGACCAAACCGAAAGCCCCGATCCTTGTGACCACCATCTACAATTTCTGCAACACCTGGAAGGGCTGGCCGTTTTTGAGACAGCACGTATACATCCATTTCCATCCTGTCATGCATTATGAGGACTATCAGCACATGAACACCCAGGAACTCTCACGCCATGTGCGCGCCATGATTGAAAAACAGATCGAACATTTCCGTGAAATCGACAGCAAATAGTGCCAAAGCGACGCGAATATGTTAAAATGGCATGTTATTACGATACTATGACTTAATGAGGAGTGAAAACCATGAGAATGGTAGACATTATTGAAAAGAAACGCGACAATCATCCCCTGAGCAAAGAGGAAATCGACTTCTTTGTCCAGGGTTATACCAAAGGCGACATCCCGGACTATCAGATGAGCTCGCTTCTGATGGCGATCTATTACAACTCCATGAACGATGAGGAAGTGACGCATTTCACCAATGCCGTACTCCATAGCGGCGATATCATCGATCTTTCGAGCATCGACGGCATTAAAGTCGACAAACACTCAACCGGCGGCGTGGGCGATAAGACCACCCTCGTACTGGGCCCGCTTGTGGCCGCATGCGGCGCTAAGTTCGCCAAGCTTTCCGGCCGTGGCCTCGGTCATACCGGCGGCACACTGGACAAGCTTGAAAGCATTGAAGGATTCGATATCTCGCTCTCCAGCGAAGCGTTCATCAAGCAGGTCAACGATATCAATCTGGCGGTTGCCGGTCAAACAAGCTCACTCGCGCCGGCGGACAAGGAACTTTATGCCTTGCGCGATGTCACCGGAACCGTTCCGAGCATCCCCTTGATCGCCGCGTCGATCATGAGCAAGAAGCTCGCCAGCGGCGCCGATGTCATCGTCCTCGATGTCAAGATCGGCAAAGGCGCCTTCATGAAGACCCTCGAAGACGCCCGTGAACTGGCGCGCACGATGGTGAAGATCGGCAAGAACTTCGACAAGAAGATCGTCGCGTTCATCACCGACATGTCCGAACCCCTCGGTTACGCCGTTGGAAACAAACTCGAAGTGGTCGAGGCCATCCAGACATTGCAAGGCAACGGCCCCAAGGACCTGAGCGAGATTTCGATCCAAATCGGTGCGCACCTGGTTCATCAGGCCGGCATTACCGACACGCTCAAAGAAGCGAGAACCATGATTGAAGAAAAAATCGCTTCCCTTGAAGCGTCCGACAAGTTCAAAGCCCTTGTCAAAGCGCAAAGCGGTGTGTTCCCCGACCTGAATGACTATGTCAAGACCAAAGGCATCATCGCCGTGAAAAGCGAATCCTCCGGATACGTCCATTCACTCGATGCCCTTGCGATCGGCCTTTCCGCAATGCGCCTGGGCGCCGGACGTGCGACCAAGGACGCCGTGATCGACCCCGATGTCGGCATCGTCCTCAACAAGAAAGTCGGCGACCATGTCGAGGAAGGCGAAGAACTCGCCTACCTCTATTCCAATAAGGAAGCCATAAACGAAGAAGTCAACACCGTCCTTGACGCGTTTGAGATCAAAGACGAAGCAGTGGAAGACAACCCGCTGATCTACGAAATCATCGAATAATGCATCGAGGTGTGCTTACCTCACACCTCTTTCGATTTTATTTGTTATAATCAAGGTGGAGGGATGACCATGAAAGACGTGATTCATTTTTACAAGACCTATGATCTGAACGAAGTACGCAAGTTTTATGGCGACGTGCTCAATCTGAAACTGTACCGCGACCAGGGCAAATGCCTGATTTTCGACATGGACGGTCACGGAAAAATCGGGTTTTGCACCCACCATCCGAAAAACATGGCCGACTCAACCTGCATCACCTTCGTCTATGAGCGCCGTGTGGATGTCGAACGCATGTATAACCACCTCAAGAGCCGTTCTACGGAAGTCTCAAAACCGAAACTCAACGACGAGTTCAAAATCTATCATTTTTACGCCAAGGACCCGGACGGCCACACGCTTGAGTTCCAGGTGTTTTTAAATTAGTCTTTTGCTTGTGCCTTGGGACAAACATGTTATAATGGAATCGTCGATAAAATCAGGGGAGCTTAGAGAACTAGGCTGAGACATTCTTGACACTAGAATGAAACCTTACCTGATCTGGGTAATGCCAGCGTAGGATGTATAACTTATTTT
>Ga0207421_10000234_pt1 | contig 69245 bp, 71 predicted proteins | sample SodLakKL_010_SED_4_FD_187542 | JGI IMG/M metagenome (GOLD analysis project Ga0207421, IMG submission 187542) | Alkaline sediment microbial communities from Lake Tanatar, Kulunda Steppe, Russia - 8KL_010_SED (SPAdes) (version 2) | ecosystem: Environmental > Aquatic > Non-marine Saline and...
CCGGGGGTGTACATAGGGAATACACTTTTTTAAATAATCAATCTTAAAAATATTAATATGTCAAAATTTGATTTTAAGGAAGGATGTGACCCTTTTGAGAGAAGAAAAAAAGAAAAAGATCAAGAAGAATTGATATCGGAAAGTGAAGAGCCTGATGAGAAAAAAGAAGATGAAAAAAATAACGGGAAAGGGAAAAATGAAGAACAAGACAGGATAAAAGAACTAGGAGATAGGCATAGGGAACTGCAGAAAGGATTGGAAAATACCCAATCTGAAGAAGAAAGAGAAAAAATGATTGACGAAATAAAAGACATAGAAGAAGAAATATCTCTACGTTTTTCAGCTAAAGATCAAGAGATATCTAGAGAGGAGAAGTTTAAGTCTCTGCAGTCGGCGGAAGAATTTAATCCGGATCAAATCAAGAACATTATTCAAGATGTAATTGATGAGGAATATTTACTTTTTGATGTTGAAAGAATGGCTGATTATGATGCTGATTTTTCCGGCAAAGAACCCTATTTCATAAATATTTGGAGTAAACAAAAAGGCTATAATTTTGGTTATATTGTGTTCCATGACTTTTTACGTCGTGTGGGAGAGCAAAATACTTTTCTCTCAACCGACTTTACCCAAGGAGGGTCAAAGCTTTTCCAGAAAGCCGTTGAAGATAATTTAATAGAGAAAGTTTCTGACTCTTTTGGCCTGCAAAGACTAACGAGGTGGAGAGTTATTAACGATCCTGTTAAAAATTTAGAAAAAATAAAAAAAGAAGTAGACGAATTTTAAAAATAGAGGAGAATTAACCCTAAAACATGCAACAAGATTTGTGAAGAGTTTTATGAAAAGAAGCTATTGCAACCAAAGGCTTAATTAATTAAGATGGAAGTAGGGGAATTATTATAATTTTAGTATTATAAAAATATGCAAAAAGGAACAGGAAAAAGTAAAAAAGACAATCCATTTGAGGCGGGGGCTGAGGCCGCTAGGGAGGCTTTGAAAAAGGCCGGGACGGATGATTGTGATATTGTTTTTGTTCATTCTACCGACGGCTATGAAAATTATGAGGAGCTACTTAAGGGGGTGAAAAGCGAGGTAGGTGATGCTTCTCTTGTGGGAACATTGGCGGGAGGAGTTATTGTAGGTGAAGGAGCAGATGAGGACTTGAAGTGTGTAGCGGCGATGGCAGTAAAGAGCGAAGAAGTGAAGTTTACACCCGTGATAGTTGATGGCCTTGGAAACGATCCTCAGGGAGTAGGAGAAAAGCTTGCAGAAGAAGTTTCTCAAAAATGGCCGGAGGATAAGGAGGCAAAGTTACTTTTATTATATCCCGGAGGTTTAACGGTTAACCCGGACTCCCTCTTTCGAGGAATTGAGAACAACTTACCTAAAAAGCTGCCTTTTGTGGGAGGTACCAGCGGTGGAACGGGAGAACTGAGAAAAACATTGCAGTTTTTTGACGGGGAGGTTTTTAATGATGCAGTGATTGGAGTAGCGGTTTCCGGAGATTTTAATTTTGAAGCAGGGGTAAGTCATGGTGCTGTTCCTTCTAAGCATTTAAAGCATACTATTACTAAGGCAAGTGGAAACATTATTCATGAGGTTGACGACAAACCCGCTATTGAAATTTATAGAGACTTTTTGGGAGATGAGCTTAGTAGCATGAACTTACTTGCTCAGTCTACTGTGTGCCTTGGTACAAAAGTTCCTGAAGATATTAAGGATCAGTATGAGGAAGTTATCTTACGGATCCCCTTGCAGGTTCTCGAAGATGGCTCTTTGGTAATGGCGGCCGAGTGGCCTGAAGGTACGGACATATTTGTTTGTAAGAGAGATCCAAAGAACCTTATCGAAAAATCCAGGGAGACGTCGGAGACTATTAAAGAGAATATAAAAGAGAAAGGCAAGGAAGATCCTCAACTAATATTTCACTTTAATTGTCTCGGAAGAGCCGGAGGAAATCAAGCTATGGGAGAGGAGTTCACAAAAGAGGAAATTAGAAATGCAAGAGAACCATTCGGTGAAGATGTTGCTTGGCTCGGGTGGTATACCTACGGAGAGATAGCCCCCATTGGAGAAAAGAATGAGTTTCACAATTGGACAGGGGTTGTCTTGGCTATATATTAACGTGATACATCTTTTTTATTTGTGTAGACTTGTAGATTCTTCTATGGCAACGGAAGTGACTTCCTTTAAGGCTTTATAGCAAGCCTTTGGAAAACTTTTTCCGAGAATGTTTCTCGGATTTTTGTTTTTGTAGTATGATGGTGTGAGGAAATTGAACTGGATAACTTTTTTGAGAACATGAAAAAAATAATTTTAATACTCCTTCTTATTGTGGTGCTGGGGGCGGGGTATTTTGCCTTAACAGAAGAAAGGGGAGTGGAGTTACCCAAAAAGGAAGAAGAAACAGAGACTCCTGAGGAAGTAAGTGACAAAGAGGAGGTAGAAGTTCCACAGGAAGAAAAGGACAAGGAAAAAACAGCTCCTCCCAAGGAAACAGAAAAGGAGGAAGATGTTGCAGGGAAGGTAGCGATTATAATCGATGACCTGGGATACAATCCGAGTTTAGATAAGGAGCTTGCGGAAATTGATAATACTCTTACTTTAGCAATCCTTCCTTTTCTTAATCACACTGCTCAGGTGGTTGATACGTTTAAAAATAGAGATAATTTTGAGCTAATTCTTCATATACCCTTAGAACCGATCTCAAAAGACGCCCACGAAGAGAGAATGGCGATGACGGATATGAGCAGGGCGGAAATAATACATTTTCTAGACGAAGCTTTAAATGAAATGGGGGAGGTAGTAGATGGAGTGAATAATCATAAGGGTTCAAAGTTCACTTCCGATAAAGAAAGTATGAAATGGCTCCTTGAAGGAGTTAAAGAGAGGGGCTTGTTTTTCGTTGACAGCTATACTTCGGGTGAATCGGTTGTGTTTTCTTTAGCAAGAGAGATGGGTGTTCCTACAGCAAAAAGAGACATCTTTCTTGATGTTGTTGATGATCCCCAAGAAATAAGAGAGAAGCTATACGAAGTGGAGGCAAAGGCTCGTCGAGAAGGAGCCGCTATTGCTATTGGTCATCATAAAGAAAATACAATCCGGGTACTAAAAGAGGAGTTGCCGGCGATGGAGGAAAGAGGAATAAAGTTTGTTCCTGTTTCAAAGCTTCTTAAATAGGCAGACGTTTAATAAATAAAAAAATTAATTTACATCAAAATATGAAAAAGAAGAAGATTGTAATAACTATTTTCATTGTGCTGGTAATTGCTGTTTTTGGAACAGTCTACTGGCAAAGCGTGATGCAAGATGACCGTAGCAGAGTGGATATGCCCGTAAGTGAAAGACAAAATGATGAAGTTGAGCCCGTATTGGAAGTGGTTGCAGAAGAGTTGGGACAAATTTGGGGAATAGACTTTATACCCGGAACACCTCAACTCGTAGCTACGGAAAATGCAGGAGGTTTGTTTGTTGTTGATACGGAGTCGCTAGAAGTTTTTGAAATAGAAGGAGTTCCGGAGGTGGATAGTAGGGGGCAAGGGGGACTGCTCGATGTTGCCGTTTCTCCTGATTATGATGATGACAAAAAAATATACTTTACGTACTCGGCAAGCGGTGACGGTGGAACTGCTACGCACTTAGGACGGGCGGAACTTGATATTGAGGAGCTCACCCTAAGAGATGAAGAGGTGCTCTATATTACTGAGCCCTTTCAAAGAGGAACAAGTCATTACGGTTCAAGAGTCGTTGTGGATGGAGACTATCTTTTTGTAACGATTGGCGATAGGGGAGACAAGGATTTTGATGATCACGTGTCGCAGGACACGAGTAATGTTCTCGGAACCACTTTGCGCCTAACACGTGATGGGAGTATTCCCGACGATAATCCATTTGTAGACGATGAAAATGTGCTTGACGAGATATATTCGTACGGGCACAGAAATGCTCAAGGAATGACCCTGCACCCCGAAACGGGAGAGTTGTGGCAGAGTGAACATGGCGAGAGAGATGGTGATGAGATTAATATCATAGAGGCCGGTGGTAATTACGGTTGGCCGGAAACTCATACAGGGTGTGACTATATAACCGGGAGAGATATTGGCGATTTACCTTGGGATAGAGAAGATATTGTAGACCCGATTTATTACTGGGAGTGTAATACCGGCGGTTTCCCGCCGGCGGGAATGGCATTTTATGACGCAGAAGGTTTTTATGAGTGGAAAGGAGATCTTTTTGTGGGTGGTCTTGCAAGTCAGTACTTAGCTCACTTTAAGCTAACGAGCGGCGAGCTTGAAGAGCAGGATCCGTTATTAAAAGAAGAAGGTTGGCGGGTGCGTGATGTAGTGGTTGGTGAGCATGACGGAGCTATTTATGCTGCTGTTGAGGGGCAAGAAATTTCATTGATACGTATAGTGCCTCGGATAATTGAAAACTAACCTAGGGGAAGCGCGAGTAATTTTAAAAACAAATTTTCCGGGAAACTTTCTCGGATTTTTGTTTTGTTGTAAAATGGAAAGAGTTATAAAAATAAAAAGAAAAATATGACGAAACAAAAACAGGTATATAAATGCAATGTTTGTGGTAATGTGGTTGAAGTTTTGCACACCGGGGTAGGAGAACTTGTTTGTTGTAATGAGCCCATGGAGCTGATGACCGCAAAAGATAGGGAAGAGGGGACGGAGAAACATCTTCCGGTCAAGGAAGAGCTTCCCGCGGAAAGTTGCGCGGTAAGAGACGGATTTAAAATAAAGATTGGAGAGGATGAGCACCCGATGGAAGAAGGGCATTACATAGAGTGGATAGAAATAAATACCGTTGAAGGGAGGTCCGGCAAAAAGTTTCTTCAGCCCGGAGATAAGCCGGAGGTAGACTTTCACACAAGAAAAGAGGTTGCTTCCGCCAGAGCCTACTGTAATGTTCATGGTTTGTGGGAGATGAAGTGGAATTAAGTTTCTTAAATATGAAAAAGATAATCTTAATATTGCTTTTTATTGTAGTGCTGGGAGTGGGATCTTTTGTTCTAATGGGAGAGGAAGGAATGAAAGTACCCGAGGAAGAAGAGAAGGAGAAGGAGCTAAGAGAGATAGTGGAAGGATTTATAGGAACTCCCTATGAAAGAGGACCACTGGGAGAAGGTGATGACGAAAAGCTCTACAGGGAAGATGTGTTTGACTGTACAACGCTGGTTCTTGTTTCCGTCTCCAAACTGCATTCCAACGATCTTTCTCCGGAAGAGATGATAAAGAAAGTAAACTACTTTCCTCCGGGAGAGGTTTCCTATGAGACGAGGCTCCATTTTTCAACCTACAGAAACAAAGTATCCGAGTTTTTTGAGGATATTACTAGCGGGGTAGCACCGGAGCTACGCACAGAAAGAGAAGTTCTTTTAAACAAGAAAAGAGACGAGGAGGGAAGGCTCATTGACATTGATTGGGAAGAGGAGATAGTTATTCCCTATATTAAAAAGGAAGATGTTACGGAAGTTATTCCCGATTTGCCCGAAGAAGTGGGAGTGGCTTTTCTCATGGATGGAGATGAGGAGATGGGACTTGATGTGAGGCACGAGGGGTTTCTTTTTAAGGGGGAAGAGCTTGTCCACGCTTCTCTTGAAGAGGGAGAGGTGGTCCGAGTTGATTTTTTCGAGTTCTTGGAGGAAAGTGATTATGACGGAGTCAACTTTTTTAAAGTAAATTATTAAGTAATTTTAAATTAATATTTATGAGCTGGGTAGATAAAAGAATTGAAGCTTATAAAAAAGGGGAGAAACCTACCTTTCTTGAAAAAATGGCTCTCGAGCACGGTAATCCGGTAAACTGCGTGTTGTCGCTTCTTGCTTTTGCGGCCGTAGGTTATGGGCTTTGGATGCACGACTTTTTATATATAATTGTTGGCATCTTACTTGGTCTTTTGGGGCATGTGTACTGCTGGCTAAAGAAATAAAAAGATGAAGATCAATATTGTGTTTCTAAAATCGGAGAGAGATTTTAGCAAAAGGCAAAAGCAAAGGATAAGAGATATTATTAGGGATAGTTGCAAGAGTGCCGTAAGGCTATTAGAGATTAAAGAGCCTGTGGTCAATTTTACAGTTTATCCCTTTGACAAGAATTACATAGGGGGCTCTGCTCAAGCCAAAGATTTTATTAACATCAGTATTCCCCGAAAGGATTTCAGCGAAGACTATTTAAAGAGCATCGTGTATCACGAAATGCACCACGTAAAGAGGGGGTATGTTGGTTATGCGGAAAATATCTCTCTTTTAGAGTCTCTTTTTGCAGAAGGCCTAGCAACTGTTTTTGCTCTGGAGCAAGTGCCGGAATATGTTCCCAAGTGGAGCAGATATTCAAAAAGGACGGTTGAGAAATGGCTCCCCGAGGTTAAAAAGGAGAAGTACAAGACTAAATATTCTCACGATGAATGGTTTTTTGGTGCCAAAAAGAAGCCGCTTCAACTGGGATATAAGTTGGGAGTATATTTTATACGACGAATCCAAAAAAATCATCCCGACCTAGAGCTGGAGACTCTTACCGACAAAAACGCCAAAGATCTGCTAAAAATGGTTGGCTTGTAGTTCCGATCTTAAAGCACACGGGAAATAAGATCTCATATTTTTCGTAGCCGTAAGTGGTAAAAGCAATTAGATAGAGGTTTTTTGTTGACAAACGGAGGGTATTCGGCGAAACTTAAGTACAAAGATTACAAGTAAACAGTTAAATTATTTTAGTTATGAAAACAGTATATATTATTTTATTCATTATTATTATCGTACTGGCCGGAGGTTGGTATTTTATGACAATGGAAGAGGAGGTGGATACAGAAAATGAGTTTGCAGAAATGGATTTACGGGTAGAATTTATTCCCGAGGAGGGGATAGAATCCCAAGAAATAAGAGTAGTAAACGAGGAAGACGAGATCATGTTTCAGCTTACAATTGATGAGTTAAATCAGTGGACTCAGGAGAACTGGGACATTTTTGAGGAGGAGCCGGAGGTTGGTGGGAGAGAGGTTGACCCGGGAGGTTTTGGCTTCTTTGACAGAGTCGCATCCATTTCCCCGAATAACAGAAAGATGATTTTTTCCGTTTCCGATTACGCGGTTGCCACTACCGTTTCTTTTGTTATTGTCGCCGATATTGAATCGGGGGAAATGGGTATGATTGATAAGCCGGCTCCCGGAGGCATTGAGAGTTTCTCTTGGGCAGAAGACAGTGAGATGGTCGCCTACAGCTTGGGAACAGCCAGAGCGGCGGGAGACTTTCTCTCAGTAGACAATATAGTTGATTTCGAAAGAGAGTTTATACTAAGCGAAGAGGAACTCTTGGAAGTTTTAGACCCTGAAGAGGAGATGGTAGAAGTCGGACAGTTTATGCCCGTATTCCAAGATTTAGAATGGTCAGAAGGAAGACTCTACTTTACTACTGAGCACCCTGAAGAAGACCGCACAGACTGGTCTGTCGACAAAGAGGGTGTGGACCTGAGACTGGAAGAGTAAACTATCTGAGGAGGAGAGAGATAAGAAAATGAGAAAAGTAACAGTTAACGACAAAATGCAGTCAGGTTATTCCTATAACCTCTCTGAGTCGGAAGGTGGAAATTTTCATCCCGACTTTCAACCAGAGCTTACCCCCAAAGAAATGCTGGAGCTAGGGGTGTTCGGAGGAGTTTATATGCGTGACTGCAAAGAAGAGTTTCCGGAAGATTGGTTTGAAGAGGCAAAACTTGCTCCCGAAGATACTAAAGAGCATTTGGCCGAAATAAATTATTTTAAGATAAACGCCAGCCAACCACTTTCCGTATGGAGAGAGAACGGCTGGATACACGAAGACGACCCGAGGGGATGGTTTCAGTGGTACTGTAGGTATTATATGGGGAGGCGTCACGAGGACGATAAAAGACAGATAAAGAGATGGAAACAGATCAAAAGACATATCGGGCAAATAAAGAAGCATTGTAAAAAAGGAGATGGTGATTGCAGAAGAAAGCAGAGGCAAGCCGTTTTACACTGGGCGTATGACAGCCGTAAGCTTTGATTACCGGTGTTTTAACAAGTTAAATTGGAAAAAATAGTATAAAGTTGTATACTTACAATACCTTATAAATTAAGAAAAAAACTATGAAAAAGACAATTGAAAATCTTTCCAAGGCGTTTATCGGTGAAAGTCAAGCGAGGAATCGCTATACTTTTTATGCCAGTCAGGCGAAAAAAGAGGGTTATGAAAAAATAGCGGAAATCTTTTCTGTTACTGCAGAGCAAGAAAAGCAACATGCCAAGTGGCTTCTTAGAATGATAAATGAAATAAAAAAGGAGGAGCTTAAACAAGCTACTGTGGAAGCGGATGCGCCGTTTTCTTTTGGCAAGACAAAAGAAAATTTGCAGGCAGCAATTAACGGAGAAAATTACGAATATACAGACATGTATCCCCAGTTTGCTAAAGTAGCGGAAGAGGAGGGTTTTTCGCAAGTTGCAAAACGTCTCAGGGCGATTGCCAAAGCGGAAGAGCATCACGAGGAGAGGTACAAGAAGTTATTGGAAGCACTGGAAAATGGAACTCTTTTCCAAAAAGAAGAAGATGTCTGGTGGGTGTGCCAAGAGTGCGGATATCAGGTATACGGGAAGACTCCTCCGGAGATTTGTCCTTCCTGTGATCATCCCAAAGGATATTACGAGCTTAAATGCGAGGAATACTGAAAATGAGGGCCTGTGACAAAAAGAAGGGATTTAAAGAAAAAGTGTTAGGTGTTGTCTCTAAAATACCGAAAGGAAGAACAAAGAGCTACAAAAAGGTAGCTCTTTTGGCAGGAAACCCCGGTGCATATAGAGCAGTGGGAAATATCTTAAAAAGAAATAGAGATAAAAAGATTCCTTGCCACAGGGTTATCCGCTCCGATGGAACGGTTGGAGGGTATAACAGAGGAGAGAAAAAGAAGAAAGAAATTCTTAAAAAGGAGGGAGCTTTTTAAAGTATAGAATCCGCGGAAAATAAAATGAAAAGAATTGTATTCTCACCCCACATAGACGATGCTTTTTTATCCCTCGGGGGCTCGATATTAAACTGGAGAAAGAGTGGAGAGAAAGTGCTTATTGTTAATATATTTAGCATAAGTAATTTTTCAAAAGGAGAAGCGGGGGATAAAGAGAAGGTTACAGAGATAAGAAAAGAAGAAGAGATGGAAGTTAAGAAAGAGACCGGAGTAGAGTCTCTTTTTTTGGACTTTCCGGAAGCACTCTTAAGGGGATATAAAATGAGAAAAGAGGATCCTTTTTATCCGGACTCTTTTGATGAAAGTATAGACGGGGAAACTGTCAAGTTGGTGGGAAAAGAAGTTTCCAAATACTTTGAGGATAGTGCAATGCACTACTTCCCACTTGCCATAGGTGAGCATGTTGACCATGTGCTGGTAAAAAAAATAGGGGAGAAGGTCCTCAAAGAAGGAAAACTAAAGTACCTGTCGTTTTACGAAGAGATTCCGTATGTCGGATGGTTTGGAGTGCCGGAAGAGCCAATTAAAGAACTCGATCTTAAACCCCGCACGCAGCCTGTAGATGTAGAAAAAAAAGTAGAGATAGCAAAAAAGTATAGCTCTCAAATAGAAGAAGAGTGGGTAAGGTGTCTAGTAAAGCATGCAAACTCTATTTCAAGGGAGGGGGGTTATGAAAGAGTTTGGATAAAAGAGGGGAAGTAAGAACTGTTTTGCTTTTTCTTCTTTTATCTTTATAATTCGTAGAAAAGGAGAGCTGTTCATTAACATCTAAAGAAAGGAGGTTGTTTGTTATGGGAAAAATACTAAAGGTAAAAGAAGTAGGGGAGAAAGATGTCTATAACCCTACCGCTCCTTTTGAAAAAGAAGGAGAAGAGTGCATAGCGGCGAGAGTCGAAGAAAGAGGGGTTTTATGGCAAGATCCCGGTTACTCTCCTGCCTCCATGTTTTTTGTGAAAAGAGGTGAGTGTTGGGTTCCTGACAAGAATGCGCCAGTGTTTGCGCTGGAGGACCCGTTCAAAACATTTATTTCCGGAGAACTTATTTTTGGAGGGGTGAAAGTATTTGGAGAGGCGGGAAAAAGAAGATTTCGAACAGTATTCTATCGTGGAAAGTCTTTAGAGGACTTAAGTTGGTTTGCCGAGGGACCGGAAATGATGAAAGATATCCGCATTGTAGAGTTGATTGATAAAAGAATAGGAGTTTTTACCAGACCCCAGGGTAAGCAGTATGGAAGAGGAAGGATAGGCTTTATAGTAATTAATTCTCTAGAAGAGTTAAACGAAAGAAATATAGAAAGAGCGGAAATTATAGGAAGTAAGCTTAGAAATAATGAGTGGGTAGGAGTAAATGATGCCAAGCTTCTAGAAAGCGGAAAGATAGCGGTTCTTGCACACAGGGCAAAAATTAGAATTAATAAAAGAAAATCTTATTGGGCGATATCTTTCGTACTTGACCCTCTTACGGGAGAAATAAGTAATTACCGTGTGATTGTTACGCGGGATGATTTTCCACCCACTCCGGCAAAGAAACCTTTTTTGCAGGATGTGGTTTTTCCCGGGGAGCTGGATTATGACCACCGGCTATATGCCGGACTCAGTGATACCTCTATTGGAGTGAAAAAAGTAAATAATCCCTATAACGAACAGTTTTACCTAAAAAAAGCCTCGTAATGCGGGGCTTTTTTCTTTATTAATTTGTGATATAATAAAAACCGAACCTTATAATACACAAAACCAAAAGGAGGAGTTTTTGTGAAAAGAAAAATTGTAAGTGCCTGTTTGCTTGGAGCGAGCTGTAGGTGGGATGGAAACGTAAAGCCGAATGAAAAAATAATTAATCTGGCAAGAAGAGAATTTCTTATTCCGGTTTGCCCTGAACAACTCGGTGGACTTTCTACCCCTCGTGATCCGGCGCTTCGTATTGGAGACAAGGTTATGACCAGACAAGGGGAAGATGTTACGGAAAGGTTTAGGAAGGGAGCGGAAGAGACGCTTCTTATTGCCAAAGTTTTTGGGATAAAGGAAGCGATACTAAAAGAAAGAAGTCCTTCTTGCGGTTCAAAAAACATTTATGAGAACTTCTGTTCTCGAAACACTGTTCCGGGAATGGGAGTTACCGCCGAACTTTTAAGAGAGAATAATATAAAAGTGATATCCGAGGAGGAGGTATAGGGGGTCTTATTTTTAAGACCTCTTTTTTTATTTCGTAGTACTTGTAAAATAAGCTAAAGATGAGGAGAAAAATCTTTGCAATAAAAATAGATACTTTGATGGGAGTGGTGGTCATTCTTTTTTTTGTGGTTGGTGTTTTGTGGGCCATTTCTCATTTTCAAAAAGCAAACATTATAGAGAAGGCTATTATTGTTGATATTGGAGACCGAGAAAGGAGAGAAAAAGAGAAAGAGGGAGAAGAAGAACCTTTAACAAAAGTTTATTCGCAAGCGGGCGCTGCTCCTAAAAACATTTCCGGACAAATGACGGAGTGTCTTTATACGATAGAGGGAATACCCTCTCCCAAAGGAATTTCATTTTCTCCTTCCGGAGAGGAAATATGGATAACCTCTCTCATGAATAAAGAAAGAGGTGTAGTTATTTTTGATGTACAAACCGGAAAACACAAGAAAGATGTTGTTTTGCCGGATGGGGGAGGAGTGGAAGTTATTTTTAACAAAGAAGGATCTTTTGCATATGTTAGCCAGATGGAAACAGGGAGAGTTTTTGAAATTGATGCTCTAGAAAAAGATATTGTGCGAACCTTTAATACCCAAAGTGCGTGGACCAAAGTTATGGCTCTTTCTCCGAAAGAAGATTACTTGTATGCTTCCAACTGGTCAGGCAATGATGTTTCCGTAATTAATTTAGAGACGGGAAAAACGGACGATATTATTCCTACGGTAGAAACTCCTAGAGGGTTATATGTCTCCGGCAAAGGGGATTATCTTTATGTTGCTGGCTTTAGACACGGTGAACTACAAAAGATTAATCTAAATACCGGGGAGTCCAAGACGCTTTTTAGAAGCGGAGGGGCTATGAGACATATAGTGGGAAACGACAAAGAAGGAGTGATATACTTATCCGACATGGCGGGAGCGGTAACCTACAAGATGGACGTGGAAACAGAAGAGATAGAAGAGTTTGCTAAGACGGAAAACAATCCTAACACGATTAAACTTACTCCCGATAGAAGAGTGTTAGTTGTTTCAAGCAGAGGCGTTAACCATCCATCCGGAAACTACCATATTCCCGGTCCGGAATGGGGAACAGTGCTTCTTTTTGATGCTCAGAGTGGAAAACTTGTGGATGTGCTTTTAGGAGGGAATCAACCTACGGGCCTTGATATTGAAGAAAACGGACAGTATCTTGCTTATTCCAATTTTTTAGACGGAGAGATAGTTGTTTGCCAACTTCCCGAAACCGAAAAGCTACTGGGAAGAGACAGAGAGGAGGTTCCGCAATACAAAGACAAGATAAGAAAATAACTCCTTGCTTTAAAATTTTCCTTTCTGTTGTATAATAACCCAAGGAAATACAAAAAACGAAAAGAGGTGCTTAGTATTGGTTTCTCAATTTTATGCGGTAACCGTTGACTCTCTTTATCTTTTGAAAAGCAAGAAGGATAGCAAAGGAAGTCCGGTGTTCATTGATATTCTATCGGAAAAAAGGTTCGATAAGGGAGAGTTCATTGGCATAGCAAGAGAAGGAATAACTCTTTATCACTGCCAAAACGGAGTACGGAGAATAGATCCGTATGCCGTTAAAAGGGAGGATGTCGAAAAAAGAACACTACCGGTGATAGCCTTGTTTTTTGAAAAGGAAAAAGCTTACGAATGCTTTTACCTTTTTAAGAATAGTGGCTGTAGGAAAAAGAGTCAGTGGTCAGAGGAAACAGAAAATGTTTTAAGAGAGATAGGAACCGAGCATGAAGTATTTGTTATTTCGTACCTCAACCCCGTGTTTCCATAGAGCGCTCTTACGAGCGCTTTTTTAATTGATTATGTGGGTTTTCGTGGTATAATGCCAAGCATAAAGGAGGTGATGAAGATGCGTGAGAACTTTGTAAAAATCACAAGATTCATGATTCCTCGCGTGGCAAATTGCTGTGGAGGAAGCTGAGGAAGCTCTTTGGAAAAAGCGGGGCGCAATAATGCGCTCCGCCATTCAATTTGGAGAAAAGATTGGTATTGTCTCTAGAAAAAAGGAGGTAGTAATGGTTGCCAAAAGTAATGTCCTATCATATGCCCAAGGAGAAGGGATATTTTTTTCTTGAACTTCCACGGGGAGCGCAACCCCGCTGTATTCGCGAAGAAAAAGGAGAAATAAAGATCTGTCTACTTGTAAATGAGAATGCGACTTTGGCTAAGAAAAAGTTTTTGCAAGTAGAAGAAGGAGAACCTATTGAAAAAGTTCCGCCAAATAAGTTAATACACCTAGGAGCTTACGTGGAAAAAAGTAGCGGACGTGCCAATCATGTCTTTGAGGTGAAATAAGTTTCGCATCAAAAAGGAGCGACAGATGTCGTTCCTTTTTTTATAATAACAGTAAGCTTGACAAAAAATAGTTATGGGTATATATTTAAAACAGAAAAGGTCGTATACCCACCAATATTAAAGACTATGCCCAGATTTGACGGAACAGGCCCTCTCGGTTACGGACCTGCAACAGGAAGAGGAGTAGGACCTTGCTTTTTCGGGGGAGGAAGAGGTTGGTACGGAAGAAGGTTCATTTCGAAAGGGGAGGAAGCAGAGATGCTAAAGGAAGAGATGAAAGATCTTGAAAATGAGCTTCAAGCTGTTAAAGAAAGACTTTCCGAACTGGAGGGCCAAAAATAAAAAGAAGGCCTTGGGACCGTCCTCGTTTTAAAGCGGGGACGGGGAGGCCTCCTTCTTTTTATATACTAGTTAAATTTCCTGTTATTTTCAATAATTTTATGCCAAGACCAAGATCAAGGAAAAGAATATGTTTTTCTCCAAATGTTTGTTATTTTAAGCCAAGGGGAGTTCCTTTAAAAAAACTCGAAGTAGTAAAGCTTGAACTGGAAGAAGTGCAGGCGTTGAAATTAAAAAACATAGAAGACTTCGATCAAAAGGAGTGTGCTCGGAAAATGAACACCTCGCAGAGCACCTTTCAAAGAATACTCTCCTCAGCTTATGAAAAGCTTTCCCGAGCGGTTGTGGAAGGAAAGGCGATACAGGTTGAGAAGTAATTTTGCAAAGATATTTGCCAATTTTTTGTTTTGTGATATATTGCGTCCAGTATGAGGGCGGAAAATAAAATTTTAGAGTTTAAAACAAAAGAGATCTTTGACTTTATCGACTTTACAAGCGAGATAAAGGAGTTTGTTGATGGGGCGGGTATAGAAAGCGGGCTTCTCAATATCCAGATTATGAATACTTCCGCCGGACTTATACTAAACGAAAACGAACCACTTCTCCTTGAGGATATTAAAGAGAATCTCGAGAGGCGCGCACCCAGTGACAAAGAGTATAGGCACGATGACCTTACAAAAAGGACGGTTAATGTTTGTGAGGACGAATGCAGGAACGGACACTCGCACTGCAATGCAATTTATCTTCCTTCTACCATCACTCTTAATATTACCGGCGGAGAGCTTCAACTGGGTACCTGGCAAAGTGCTATGCTAGTGGAGCTTGATAGTGCGCGAGAGAGGAAAGTACAGCTCCAGATAATAGGGGAGTAGATAGAAAAAAAGAAGAAGCGATGCAAAAACCTCTGGAAAAGCAGAGGGTTTATTTTTTTATTTCTTCCTTTATAATAAAAAAAGTAAACAAAGAATAATTATGGAAGAGAAGCCAAAAAATATCGAAAAACAAGAGATAAGTAAAGAGATACTTAGCGATTGGTATAAAGAGAAGGGAATATCTCCGGAAGACGTAGAAAAAAGGGAAAAAGAAGATATGGAAGCTCAAGAAAAAGATCCCGTTTTCTCTTCTCCTTCTCCTTCTCCTTCTCCCTCTCACAGCGAAGAAGAGGAGGAAGAGATAAAGAAACGAGAGGAAGAGAAAAAGCTCGTGGTAAAAAACAAGGTTCGTTACCTACTGAAAATTGGTGAGGAGAAAGGACTTGAGCACTCCATAAAAGAAGCAAAAAAAGAGAATGACCCCTTCCTTTTGGATATTTATCATGACGTACTAGCAAAGGACGGAGCCTACAAAAGACTGTTAAAGAAGTAAAATGACAATTCCTCTCAATCTCATAATTGCAATCTCCGTTACGCTTTTTTTGGCGGTCTTTTTGGCTTTGATCCTCAAAAAAAGAAAAAAAGGACACCTGATGCGAAGTCTTGATATGTCTCTTTTTCTTGTGAAGCTTCCTCGGTACGAAAAAGAGGAAAGCGAAAAGATGAACAGAAAACAGGAAGAAAAAGAGCTTATCTCGGTTATGGAGCAGTTTTACTCCAATTTTCTTTATTTGGACAAAGGAGAAGGGTTTTTTAAAAGATTTTTCGGAGGAGTCCCACGGGTTATTTTTGAGATTGCTTCGGAAACGGGCTACGGAGATATCTCCTTTTATGTGGCGGTTCCTTCTCATTACGAGAATTCTATCAATAAATATATACAGGGAGTATATCCGGGGGCAGTAGTAGAGAAAGTGCCGGATGACTACACTATTTTTGAACCGGAAGGGGAGATAGCCACTTCTTATTTAAAGCAAAAGAAAAATTTATTTCTACCGATTAACACATACGAAGACCTTGGACGGGACCCCTTGGAAGCGGTAGTAAATTCGGTAGGAAAGATAAGCCCCAATGAAGGATCGGGTGTCCAGATAGTGGTAAGACCGACCACTTTTAATTTGAGTAAAAAAGGAGAAAAGCTCTTGAGAAAAATTCTTAATGACGGGATGAAGCTGGACGAAGCTACCAGGTATGTTTGTGCCGGAGGGCTGGGCAAGGTTTTTAGAGAATTAAAGGAGATGTTTAAGAGTAAAGATAAAGAAAAAGAAGAGCAAAGCAGAAAAGATCCCAAAGTAGATGAAGCAACTGTTCAGATGATAAGGAAAAAGATAGAAAAGCCGGGTTTTGAAGTTAACGTTCGCCTTTTGGGTGTGGCGAAAGAAAAAAAGAGAGCCCAAGAAATACTAAGAAATATGGAAGGAAGTTTTTCGCAGTTCATGTCCGGTCTTAACGGATTTGAATTTAGAAAGGCGGAAAAAGGAAAAAAGCTCAAGCGGATGGTATACGACTTTAGCTTTAGAGAGTTTAGGAAGGACCAAAAAATGATTCTAAACAGTACAGAGCTTACAAGTATTTTCCACTTCCCGCTTTCTCATATAGAGAGTCCTTATATAAAATGGGTGAAGACGAAAGAAGCGGCTCCTCCTTCGCAACTCCCGGAAAAAGGACTGGTTTCTTTAGGGGAGGCGGTGTACAGGGGAGAAAGAAAAGAGGTTAATGTTGCTACTCGTGAGGACAGAAGAAGACATTTTTATATCATAGGGCAAACAGGAGTAGGTAAGACCACGGTAATGAGAGAGATGATAAGGCAGGATATGGAAAAAGGGGAGGGTGTAGGAGTAGTGGATCCTCACGGAGACCTCGTGGAAGACACTCTAAAGAACGTTCCTCCGGACAGGATTGATGATGTGGTGCTTTTTGAGCCCTTTGACAGAGAAAGACCTTGCGGGCTTAATATGCTTGAATGGGATACTCCCGAACAGCGTGATTTTGCCGTTTCGGAAATGGTGACTATTTTCTCGCACCTCTTTCCTTCCGAGATAATCGGTCCCATGTTCGAGTATTACATGAGAAACGCTATGCTGGCTATCATGGCCGACAAGGACAACCCCGGTACTATAGCGGAAATACCGCGCATTTTTACTGACGAGAAGTTTATGGAAGAAAAGCTCAGTAAAGTTACCGATCACATGGTGAGGAATTTCTGGCTAAGAGAGTGGAAGCAGACGACGGGGCAAACGAGGTCGGATATGCTCGGATACGTAGTCTCCAAGATAGGAAGGTTTGTAACCGATGAGATGATGAGAAACATTGTTGGTCAACAAAAATCGGGCTTCGATTTAAGTAAGATAATGGATGAGAGAAAGATATTTTTGGCGAACCTCTCCAAGGGACTTACGGGAGAAGTAAACAGTTCGCTGCTCGGACTCATTCTTGTCTCTAAGATGCAAATAGCCGCCTTAAGGCGCGCACGGGTTCCCGAGGAAAAGAGAAACGATTTTTACCTGTATGTGGATGAGTTTCAAAACTTTACCACCGAAAGTGTGGCCACCATTCTTTCAGAAGCACGTAAGTATAAGCTAAACCTTATAATAGCCCACCAGTATATGCCCCAGCTTAGGGAAGAGATAAGGGACGCCGTAATAGGTAACGTGGGAACCATGGCTTCTTACAGAATCGGTACCTCCGATGCCGAGTTTTTTGAAAAGCACTTTCAGCCGGAATTTTCCAAGTTCGATCTTACCAATCTGGATAACTTTCAGTATATAACCCGGATGATGATAGACGGGCAAGTGACTTCTCCTTTCAAAGTGAATGCTCCCAAGCCTGCCAAAGGAGACGAAGAGGTGGCGAAAAGCGCCAGAGAGGCCTCGAAGCTCAAATACGGCAAACCCAAAGAAATAGTGGAAGCCGATATCTTGCAAAGAGCAAAACTGTAAAACACTCAGTTTTTTATTTATGAGAAATAACGAAAAAGAGCCCAAAGATAAAGAAAAAGAAGAAGGTGAAGAATCTTCGGAGGAAGAAGTTTTTCCCGATGAAGACAAAGAGAGGATAAATAAAATTCCTTCGGACAGGGAAGTTGAAGAAAAACGCTCTCAAGGAGAAGAAGAGGAAGCAAGCGAGCTAGAGGAGAAGAGGGAGGAGGTGCTTTCGGATGCTATCGAGGCGATTGATAATTCGTCTTCCGGAGAAACATTAAAGAATCTGGTAAAACTCGGTGACAAGGAAGTTTTTAATAGGGATGATGCAAGACTTGACGAAGACAAAGAAAAAAAAGAAAAGAAAAGGGCGAGACTGGAAAAAGAGATAGAAAGTTTATCACAAGGAGACGGCATAGAAAGAGAAGGCTTCAATAGGGAGAAGTTGGAGAAAAAGCAAGCAGAGAAGAAAGAAGTGGAAGAAGCGATAAGTTCGATAGAAAGAATAAAGAATAAAAAGGAAAAACTAAGAGAGGAAGCGAAAGAAAGAAAGGAGCAGTTCTTAAGCCATATGCAAAATGAAGGATTAAATAAAGAAGCGGCCGAGATGATTTACGAGAAAATATATATTCGCAAGGTAAGCGAGGCGGAAAACGAAAGAGCGAGGAGTGATAATACTCTTGTTAGTGAAAACAAGGCAACCGATAAGCTCGGCAGAAAGGAGGATCCCGATCTTCATGTTTCTCCGGAAGAAATAAGAAAAGAGATGGAACTGGATTTAAAGAGAAGAGATCTTCGAGAGAACCCGCAGAAAGGAAGAAAAGTTAGGATAAAAAAGGAGTCGGGAGAACTGGAAGAGGGCTGGGAGATTATCGAAGAAAGCGCCAGAGAGGAAAACAAAGGGAAAGAGGTTAAAGTGGGGAAGCCCGATTATACTAAACCGGAGGGATCCGGTAAATACAAGGAGGAAAAATGGGTGGATTTGGAAGATCTTGCAGAGTGGACGTTCCCTGAAGACGAAAGCAAGGTGGAAATAGTTCCGGACAACAAGGAAGAGGAGGTGAAAAAAATGGAAGAGCAGAGCAAGAAGAGACGACAAGAACAAAAAGAGATGATGGAAGAGGGGGCAGAGTATGAGTATGACAAGAATATAAAAAGAGATGTATTTAAAATAACATCACGGCAGCACAAAAGAGCGGAAAAAGAAATGAAGAGGGATTTTGCGAGTAGAACTTTTTCCGGAAAACTGGTAGGGATAGCGGGAAGATTTGCGAGAGGAGTTTGGGGATTCATAAAAACAATTCCTCACATCTTCACACTTGTTCTTTCCTCCGGTTTTGAAAAAATTGCGAAAGCAACAAAACAAGAAAAAGATGAAAAAAAGGATAAAAAATAAAAACAATGAAAAAGGCAGTCATCTTTGATCTTGAAGGTGTGCTTGTAAATCTTAGAGAGGGGGGTCTGGAAATAATAGAGGAGAATTTTGAGTTTGCAAAAAACCTAAGAGAAAACTACAAGCTAGGGATTTTGTCAAACCTGTCGGCTGAGTATGTCGATGATCTCCGTAGAGAGGGATTTTATGATGTTTTTTCCGAAATTCATCTCTCCGGGGAAACGGGACTTTCAAAGCCCGGTAGAGAAGCTTATCTCTTGATACTGGAGAGGATGAGTGTATCCGCTCAGGAAGCAATATTTATCGACGACTCTCCGGAAAATGTGAGAGCGGCAAGGGAAGTTGGCATGGAAACGATTCTTTTTACGGAATATGGGGAGCTTGTAAGAGAGTTTGAAGAAAAGGAAAACCCTCTCGTTTAGAGAGGGCTTGCAAAAGATCAGGATGTCACCAACGTGTCTCTTGTTATCTCAGCCATTGTTCTATAGTTCCTACTCATTAAGTAGCCGATGCCAACTCCATCTTGGTCTTTATTTCGCTTGTAGTATTTATTGTAGAAAGTAATATAAAGACCTTTTCCCATTTTTACGTAGTCTTCATATCGCATCATTCGGTGGTCCGCTCTCTTTCTAAAGAGGGTGCATATCAAGAAGGCTAAGTCAGCAGCTTTTTGCCAGTTCCAGTAATCTCTCTCGTCCTCTACTTTGGCAAGGTAATCGATAACATAGAGAGACTCCGGGGGTTCTTTTGCTGTTCTGGCTATCATCTTGGCGATATAGTCTCCACACAGGAAGTATTCGGAGTTAACGTGTGCCTTTCTGAGGATGGTGTCGGAAATGTCTCTGGAAATCATTCTTTCCATTTTTTCGAAGGTTGCCTTTACGACAAACTCCTTGTCGTCACTCATCCCCTTTTCTTCTTGCATTTTTTTCGCTCTTTTCATTAACTCCGATAGATTTTCCTCTAAGCTTTCTCCTTGGAGACCGCGGAAGTTTATAATCTCACCCAAGGTACTACCTCCTTTCTTTTGTAATGATCTGTCATATTGTAAGACATATTTTTTTTCATGTCAAAGAAGACTTGCTCAAAAGAAAGAGGAGGATTATAATAAGCGAAGGTCTTTGGTAAATAAAGAGGGGTGTTATACTGAAAGGAGGGTTGGTCATGAGAAAAAGGGAGTGTATTCTTGCAGTGTTTTTTCTTTTTTTCTGGACATTTCTCGTGCTTTATCCGCAGCCGACCGATTTGGTAAAAAGCGTTTACCGTCTTTTTAATCATCCGGTTGAGCCCGATATTGAGGAGGTTTGTGATTTTGCGAAGGAGGTTCTTGGGAAAAATCCTTCGGAAATAGAGACAGAGGTACTCGCAAAAATCCCTTACAGACACGACTGGGAAACTTACGGAGTTCCGTGGTATTTTCCCACTACGCGAGAAGTCTTTGCTACCGGAGAAGGGGATTGCAAATCGAGATTCATTGTGACGGCGTCTGTTTTCGAAAGGATGGATATACCTTACCAGCTCTATCTCTCCACCTCCCACGTATGGATAAATTACAAGGGAAAGATAGAAACCTCTTTTGAAAACAGCCAGATAGCGCTTCTTTCATCAGGCAAGGAGGGGATAGTCTTAAAATCCGAGCGAGAAGTTGACTGGGAAAGGACAAGAAATTCCTTTACGGAAGCTTTTTGGAGAAGAATGCCTCAAGAAAGAAAGAAACTGCTTTATGCGGGACCCTATCTCTCTTTCTCAATGATCGCTATGTCGATAATTTTTTTTAAAAAGAAGAAGTTTATATCCGAAGACCTCTAAAGGGGTAAAGTCAAGCTTTGCCTCTTTATTTTTTAAAACTATGAAAAAAGAAGGAGATAAAAAAGATTTTGAACTGATGGCTCCGGCAGGAGATTTCTCCACGCTTACTGCCGCCTGCAAGGCCGGTGCCGATGCTGTTTATTTTGGAGTTCATGAGTTTTCCATGAGAACGGGAAAAAAGAACTTTAAGATATCGGATCTCTCCGAGATGCGAAAGATAGTAAACTCTTATCCGCGCAAACCGAAGCTATACCTGACGTTAAATACTATTGTCTATGACGAGGAACTCAAAAAGGTTGAGGATGTGGTAAAAAAGACAAAAGACAAGGTGGACGCGATAATCTGCTGGGATCTTGCCGTAATAGAGCTTTGCAGAAAATACGGGGTGCCGTTTTTTATTTCCACTCAGAGCTCCGTGGCAAACACCAAGGCGGCAGAGTTTTACAGGGACTTGGGAGCAAAAAGAATAGTGCTCGCACGTGAACTGACTATCAGGCAGATAGAAAAGATAGCGCAAATAAGGGGGCTGGAAGTGGAGGTTTTTGCGCATGGTGCTATGTGTGTTTCTTTTTCCGGGAGATGTTTTGTTAGCCAGTTTCTTTTTGAGAGCTCCGCAAACAGAGGGAAGTGTTTACACCCCTGCAGGAGGTCTTATATTGTAAAAGACAAGGAAAAGGAGTATGAACTGGAGCTTGCAGAAGGAACGGTAATGTCGGCAAAAGATCTTTGCACTCTTTCTTTAATAGAGAGAATTAAAAAAGCGGGAGTGAAAGCGTTTAAAATAGAGGGAAGAAATAGAGATGCAAGGTATGTGGAAAAAGTAGTGAAAGCCTACAGAAGGGCTCTTGATAGCGAGCTAACCAAAGAGGAGGCAGGGGGTCTCATAGAGGAGGTTAAGAGTGTTTACAACAAAGGATTTTCTACGGGATTTTATCTGGGAAGACCGACGGGTAAAGACTTTGCAAATACGGAAAACTCCGCCGCTACCACTTACAAGGAGGTCTTGGGTAGGGTCACTCACTTTTATCCGAAGATAGGGGTGGCTCTTGTAAAGCTTACCGGCAGGCTTTGTAAGGGAGAGAAGATTGTTTTTATCGGAAAAAGCGTGGGATCCGAAGAGATGGTAGTAGAAGAAATGGAAAGGGATAAAAGGAAAGTGGAGGAAGCGGAAAAAGGAGATGAGGTGGGAATAAAAACGGGATTCAAGACAAGAAAAGGGGACGAAGTTTATAAAATAAAAGAAAGGGGAAAGTAGGAGTTGCGTTTAAGAGCACATTATATATAATGGGGTAAGCGTATCGTATTATGAAGAAAATATTTTGTTTTGATTTTGATGGAACTATTGCCGATACGCTACCTCTTATTGTGGATTCAGCCAATAAGTTCTTTACAGAGGAAAAAGGAAAAGGGATCAGCGACAGCTTTCTTAGAAAGGTAAGGGAAGAGGGGATAGAGGAAGTTTTCAGGGAAACAAACATTCCTCTCTACAGGCTGTTTTTTATTTATCTGAAAATAAAGAAAGAGATGAACAGAGAGATAACGGAGGCGAAAGTGAACGAATCCGTAAAGGAGGTAGTAAAGGAGATGAAAAGAAGAGGCCACATGGTGGGTATTCTGACTTCCAATTCGGAAAGGAATGTGGTAAATTTTTTAAAGCACCACGATTTCGAGGTATTTGATTTTATAAAAACCGCCGGAATTTTTGGTAAAAAAAGAGAAATAGAGAAATTAAAAGAAAATGGGAGGGATCTTTTTTATATTGGCGACGAAACACGTGATATTAAAGCGGGAAAAAGGGCAAAAGTAAAAACGGTAGCCGTGCCGTGGGGGCTTAGCTCAAAAGAGGCGCTTCAAAAGGCAAAGCCCGATATACTCATAGAAAGACCGGAAGACCTACTGGATCTCTCACCGTAGTTATTCAATTAATAAATTTGTTTGGCTTGGACTTTATGGGAAAAAAAGTGCTTATGTTCGGGTGGGAGTTCCCCCCCCATAATAGCGGGGGATTGGGAACGGCTTGTTACGGACTTACCAAGGCGCTGACCAAAAAAAGGGCAGATATTATCTTTGTTCTTCCCAAGAAACTGGAAGGAGTGGATGAGAGTTTTTTGAGAATAACATCTCCTGAGCTTCCTTATAAAAGAACTTATACTTTTGACTCTCCTCTTGGTCCGTATTTGACACCCAAAGGGTACAAGTGTAGTTCGGATATCTTTCAAGAGTGGGGGAGATTTTACGGAAGCGATCTTTTTGAAGAGGTGTTTCGGTATGCAGCCTTTGGCAAATTTGTAGCGGAAAAAGAAGACTTCGATGTTATACATGCTCATGACTGGCTTTCTTTTGGAGCCGGGGTAAGCGCAAAAAGAAAGACGGGCAAACCGCTTGTAGCCCATGTACACGCTACGGAGTTTGACAGAGGAGGAGGAAATAGTATTGACGAAAGAGTTTATAGAATCGAGAAAAAGGGGATGGAGGAGGCGGACAAGGTTGTTGCGGTAAGCGAGTTTACGAAAAATATAATAGTAAACAATTACGGCATACCGAGAGAAAAAGTAGAGGTCGTTTATAACGGGGTAGAGGCATCTCCCGGAGAGGATAGCTCTATAGATGTGCACAAACTAAAGGAGGCCGGCAAGAAGATAGTTCTTTTTGTAGGAAGACTGACACTCCAAAAGGGGCCGGACCATCTCATTTCCTGCGCAAAGAGAGTGTGTGATCACAGTGACGATATCTTTTTTGTAATCTCAGGGTCCGGGGATATGGAAAAAAAGCTAATGGAAAAGGTTGCCGCAATGGGGATTTCCGACAGAGTTATTTTTACCGGATTTTTGCGGGGAGAGAAACTAAAAAGAATGTACAAGATGGCGGATCTTTTTGTAATGCCCTCTGTTTCCGAGCCTTTCGGCATAACCCCGCTCGAGTCCCTTATAAACGGAACGCCGGTGCTTGTATCAAGACAGTCGGGGGTCTCGGAAGTGGTGACGCATGCACTCAAAGTTGATTTCTGGGATACGGAGGAGATGGCAAACAAAATCATATCCGCCTTAAGCTACGAGTCGCTTTGCAGTTGTCTAAGAGAGAACGGAAAAAAGGAAGTGGGCAAAATAACCTGGGATAAAGCGGCTGAAAAGTGCCTAAAGATTTACGAAAAAATTTAATTTTGTTATCCATGCCTTCCATTTGTTTTTACTTCCAAGTTCATCAGCCATATAGAATAAAAAGATATAGTTTTTTTGATATAGGAAAGGGATATCCTTATTTTGAGGAAGAGGGAGAAGGAGATCTCAACAATCGTTTCGTAATGGAAAAAGTTGCTCGTAAATCATACATCCCAACCAACAAACTACTCCTAAATCTTCTAAAGAAGTACCCGGATCTAAAGATCAGCTTTTCTTTTTCCGGGGTAGCTCTCGAGCAGATGGAAAAGTACGCTCCCGAAGCACTGGAAACTTTTCAGGATCTTGTGAAAACGGGAAGAGTGGAGGTGCTTGGTGAAACCTACTATCACTCTCTTGCCTTTTTATACTCTAAGGAGGAGTTCAGAAAGCAGGTGATGATGAATAGGAGAAAGCTCGAGGAAGTTTTTTCCGTAAAGCCTCGTATTTTTCGGTGTACGGAACTTGCCTACAGTAACGAGATCGCAAAAGAGGCGGAAAAGATGGGGTTCAAAGGAATACTTGGGGAAGGGGTTGATGAGGTTCTTGACTGGAGAAGTCCTAACTTTCTTTATAAGGCAAAGGGGTCCGATGTTAAACTTTTTCTTAAGAACTATCGGCTTTCCGATGACATTGCGTTTCGTTTTTCCGAAAGAAGTTGGAAAGAGTACCCCTTGACCGCCGATAAGTTTGCAAACTGGGTTTCACAAGTGAACGGTAGCGGAGAGGTGGTAAATCTCTTTATGGACTACGAGACCTTCGGAGAACATCAGTGGGAGGAAACAGGAATCTTTAACTTTTTAGAAGACTTACCGGAAAAGGTGCTGAGAAACAAGGACAACAACTTCTTGACTCTTTCCGAGTGCACGGAAAGATATCCGGTGAGAGACGAGGTAGATGTTCCTTGGATTACCTCTTGGGCGGACATGGAACGCGATCTTTCGGCGTGGATAGGGAATGATATGCAGAAAGACGCTCTTTCTAAGCTTTATGAGCTGGAGAGAGATGTGCTTGCCACGGAAGACGACGATCTTATTGACTGCTGGAGGAAACTTCAAACATCCGACCAAGTTTATTATATGAGTACCAAAGGAATGGGAGACGGAACGGTGCATAATTATTTCAGCCCGTACGGATCTCCTTATGATGCTTTCATCTATTTCGTTAATGTCTTAAACGATTTCAAATTAAAAATAAAAAATAAACAAAAAAATTATGCTAAAGGAGATAAGGCCAAAGTGTGACAAATTATTCGAGGTCTCTTTTGAAGTCTCCAATAGAGTAGGAGGGATTTATCGTGTCCTTGAGTCGAAGGCGGAAAAGATGATGCATCATTACGGAGAGAATTATATTCTCATAGGTCCGTACTTTAAGGAAAAGGCGAGAGGTGAGTTTAGAGAAGAGGCGGCTCCCTCCGAGATAAAAAAGGTGTTTCAAGACCTGGAACAAGAGGGCATAAAGTGTCACTACGGGAGGTGGCTCATTAAGGGTAAACCCTTGGCTATTCTTGTTGATTTTAGCGATTATTTTCATAAGGTGGATGAAGTGAAAAGGGAGATGTGGGATGATCACGGTGTTGACTCTCTGGACACGGGATATGATTTTAACGAGCCTGTTTGCTGGTCTTATGCCGTGGGAAGAGTTATCCGTGAACTTTCTTCCGCCTACGAAGAAGAGGAGGTGGTGGCGCATTTTCATGAATGGTTGTCCGGTCCCGCTCTTCTTTATCTTCACAAAACGAACGCAGATGTGAGCACCGTTTTTACTACTCATGCGACAAGTCTGGGAAGGACTCTTGCCTTTCACAGTATTAATTTCTACTCCCAGATAGAAAGTATAAAACCGGATGAAGAGGCTAAAAAGTACAAGGTGTTTGCAAAACATGCGGTAGAAAAAGCGGTAGCCAAAGTGTGCGATATATTTACTACGGTAAGTGAAATAACAGGCATGGAAACGGAGCACTTCCTTGAAAGAAAACCCGATTATATACTTCCTAACGGATTGGATATTGAGAAGTTTTTGAGCTTTGAGGATATTGTCGTAAAGCACAGGTTCCAAAGGAGGAGACTCAGAAACTTTGTAGCTTCCTACTTTTTTCCTTACTACAACTTCGATCTGGAACAGACACTCTTTTATTTCATCATCGGAAGAAACGAATTTAGGGCGAAGGGGATAGACGTTTTTATTGACTCCCTCGGAAAACTTAATAAAAAAATGAAGGAGGAAGGTAGCAAAAAGACTATTATTGCCTTTCTTTTTATTCCCGCTGATGTGAAAGGAGTAAACCCTTCTCTTCTTGAGAATATCGAGTATTTCAGAGACCTTCAAAACACTCTTGAGGGCACCTTTCCAGAGATAGAGGAACGCATAACCTACCATATTTTAAGAGGAAAGGAGCTTACCAAAAAGAACTTGATAAGCGATGACTATCTCTTTGAAATAGAAAGAAAATTGCACCGTATGCAGCGCAAGGAAGAAAATCCCTCTCTTTCCACTCACCACTTAAGCTCACTCCATGATGAAATAATAAACAGACTAAAGAATGTAGAGCTTCTAAACAGAGAAGAGGATAAAGTTAAGGTTATCTATTATCCCGTTTATCTTACGGGACATGATGGGCTTTCCAATTTGAGCTACGAAGAAGCGCTTGAGGCTTGTCATTTGGGGGTATTTCCGAGCTTTTATGAGCCATGGGGATACACACCCCTTGAGGCAGCCGCTTTGGGAGTTTCTTCGGTAACCACCGATCTGGCGGGATTCGGAAGATTCAGGAATAATCTGGAAAAGAAGGAGGACAGGCCGGGAATTTATGTACTAGAAAGAGAGAAGAAGGGAGACGAAGAGATTGTCAACGACCTGCATGAGTTTCTATATAAGTTTATGAGAACGACGAGAAAAGAGAGGGTAGAGAATAAAATTGAAGCAAGAAAGATAGCGGCGAAAGCCGACTGGAGAAGCTTTGTACTCCATTATATCGAAGCTCATAATGCAACCAAGAAGTAAGCATGGTAGATATTAAACACATCATAGATACAAGAAGGAAGGAAAAGTTTGAAGCGGAGAATCCGACTTTTACTCTCTCAAATAACAAGGGGGACTATATCTGGATGGGCTCCGGTCCTCCGAAAAGTAGATACGAGGGATGGTTTTGTAGCTTTGATCCGCAGGAAACATTCCGAATAATAGATTTTATGGAAGTTAAAGGAGGTGGCGCTGTGTCGGAAATAAGTAACAGGTTTACGCACTTTGAAAGAAAAAGGGAGAATGTAAGTGAAACCTTTTATCTTGTTCCTTCCTCGCATGTGCTTGTCTATGAGCTTGACAAGAAGAAAGAGGTAGAGATTTTTTTCGATGCAAGGCATTCCTATGACCCGGCAAGAGGAGCGGATTACAGGTTGGAAAAAGAGGGAGAGGTGACGGTAATAGAGTTTGAAAACGGAATATTTTTAGCCATAAAAGGAGGGGAGGTTCAAGATATAAAGGAACCTGTAAATCGCTATTATAGTTACGATGAGGGGAGAAACTCTCCACCTTTTTCTCGCGAAGTCTTTAGGGGAGTGAACGTCCTTGGAAAAAGACTTGTCCTTTCGGCATCTAAAAACAGAAGAGAAGCTATAGAAGGGGCGAGCAAGATGTTTATAAGGAGTGTTCTTACGGAAAAGGAGGATAGTGTAGATATTCAGTGTGCCAAAAAGGCCCTGTCCAATCTTTTTGTTTCCGACTATCCGGGGCTGTATGCCGGTCTTCCGTGGTTTTTTCAGTTTTGGTCTCGCGATGAATCTATTTCTCTTAAGGCGCTTTTTGAGATTGACAAGGAGAAAGGGAAAAGACTGTTTTTCCGCTTGCTTGAAGATGGACTAAGAAGAGGGCCGAGAGAAGTAATAAACATGGATGCTCCGGGATGGATTTTTAAGAGAGCGGAGGATATACTGCCTTTTGCCGATAAAAAAGAGAAAGAACTAATAAACAGATCTTTAAAAAGACATATCGAAGAGTTGTTGTGGACCTTTACCAGTGAGGGATTTGCTACGAACAGACCCAAAGAAACTTGGATGGATAGCATTGATCGTAACGGGGCGAGAATTGAGATTCAGGCGATGCGTCTTAATATGTACCGCCTGGCTTCACTACTGGCAAAGAAACGAAAAATGAAGGTGTTCTATAAGAAAATGGAGAAAGATTTACGGAAGAAGGTGAGAGGTGTTTTCTTTGACGGAGAGAATCTCTACGACGGATACTATCCTTATGTGGGAATTACGGAAAAAGTGATAAGGCCAAATATATTTATTGCCGCTTACATTTATCCGCAACTACTCTCGAGAAGAGAATGGATAAAATGTTTTGACAATGCGCTTTCCTCTTTGTGGCTTCCCTGGGGAGGGGTGGCTACTCTCGACAAAGAAGATGACAACTTTCATTATTTTCATACCGGAGAGGATTCGAGAAGTTATCACCAGGGTGATAGCTGGTTTTATTTGAATAATCTAACCGCTCTTGTTCTTTGGAGGACAGACAGGAAAAGATACGAATACTATATCCGCAAGATCCTGGAGGCAAGTAGAGAAGAGCTACTTACCATGGGAGCGATCGGAACTCACGCGGAAGTGAGTTCGGCAAAAGAGCTGGAGAGCGGGGGATGTGTTAATCAAGCGTGGAGCAACGCAATGTATTTGGAGGCGAAGAAAGAGATAGAAGGTTAGATTGTTTTTAATATCTCTCTTATTGTCCGCATCTTTTTTCCTTGGAGATCTTCTTTTGTTATTTTTTGGGATACGTGCAGGGCGGCAAGAGGTTTGTTTTCTTTACTTTTATACTCTCGGGGGTAGGTGTGTTCTAAATCTTTCTCCAAGATAAAGATCTCGTTTTCTTTCAATTTTTCTATCTTGTCACGTAGTGACATTCTTTTATTTAGCTTGGGAAATCTTCTTGTTTTTCGGAGGGAGGAGGAGTTTATAGCATCCCTATCAAGCATGATCGCATAAGGAATATCGAAGATATCACAGAGAGTTGCATATATATCAACGGAACCCTTACCACTTGTGTAAACTACCTTAATATCTTTGTCTTTTTCGTAAAAACGATTTAAAAGTTCTCGCATAAAGATCCGATCGGAGATTCCTTCGACAAGAAGAACCTTGTCTGCAAAAAGCATGGCGGAGTTATCATCGTTTATCTCTTGTACAAAGCGGTTTAAATCTATATTCTTTCCGTAAAAACCGTGTACGCACGTACTCTGGTTTTCATTTCTGGTGACTCTCCACGTGTTGGGGAGATGATTTGCTTGAACAAAAGAGGGGTGGTGAGTAGTAAAGAAAACTTGCTTCTTGTGACACTTGTTTTTTAGAACATGCAAAAACCTTCTTATTACGGAAGGATGAAGGTGAGCTTCCGGTTCGTCAATTAGGATGATCTTGTATTGCGGGTGAAATATATAAAAGAGAATAACAAAAAGTCTTTTAAATCCGTCGCCGATTCTTTTTTCTGAACGCTTTTTCTTGTCCGCATATATATTAAAAACGAAAAGCTCTTCACTTATCTCCATTTCATTAAAGTATTTTTTGAGAGTGGAAGAGAGCTCCTCGTACTCTTTGGGGTATTTTTCTTTAAATTCTTTTAATCTGCCGGCCACTTCCGGATAGTCTATTCTTTCACCTATACGAACAAAGGAGTCTTTGAGGTTTAAGTTCGAGGATTCGGTTAGCTTTCCGTTTTTTAGCGCAAGGGTATGTTCTTTATTTTCCAGGGAAACCGTAAGCTCGATACTGGCATCCCTGTCAAAAAAACGATCTTCTTCCAGGTTCTCGTCAAAGAAAAGGTTTATGGCATCAAGGATGTTGGTCTTTCCCGCATTATTGGGGCCCACCAAAATATGGAAGTTGGAGAAGTCCCGGAGATGTACCGGTTCTTTGATGCTCTTATAGTGTTTTATGATTACTTCCTTGAGTTTCATCTCCTCCATTATATATTAAATGAATGAAAAATAAACATATTTCCTTTTTGTGGATAAAGCTCTTGCATAATTTAAAAGAATTACCTATAATGACGGAAGGTAAAAAGGTCGAGTTATACGTTAAACAAAACCGATATGGATACCAAAAAGATACTTATAGTCATTGCGATTGTTTTGGCTATAGTAGTGATTGTTGCCGCTTTCTCCCTTATGAGTGAACCGGCGGAGTTTGAATTTGAAGACGAAGAGCTTTTGGAAGAAGAGGATCCTTTTGAGTTTGAGGAAGAGGAAGAAGAAGATGAAGATGAGGATGAGGTAGAGGAAGAAGAAGATGAAGATGAGGAAGAGGATGAAGAAGAGGAAGAAGAGGAAGAAGACGAAGAATAAAGACAGCAATAGAGAACTTCATTTTAGTCGAAGATTTTAAACCCCCCTCTCTTGCGAGAAGGGGGTTTAATTAAGAAAAATTTATATTGCTAAACCGACGCTCTTGTGATACACTCTCCTAATGTCTTTAGGTTATAAAATAGGGGTGATTGGAGGAACGATTGTTGGGCTTATTGCCTTTACGTGGCTTTTTGTCTACCTTGGAAACAAGCACTTTCCTCAAGAAGAGACAGTGACGATAAATGAGGCGGCGATCATAGCGGAAAGCTGGATAATGAATTTTTCTTCTACTTATCCACGTTACGGTAGAGATTTGGAACTTATCGGAAAGGAAGAAAAAGAGAGAGGAGTCTATGAGTTTGTTTTTGCTTTTGTAACGGAAGACCCGGAGTACGGTAGGAGGGAAAACGAAATACACATAAAAACAAAAGATACGGAAGTAGTGGAAGCGGTAACAAACGAAACGTTCGATGAAATGGCTGGGGAGTATATAGAAGAAGAGAAAACGATCTCTCTCTATTTTGTAAGAGGAGTAGAGTCGGAAGAGGATGAAGCCCTTCGGCAAACTCAGGACGAAGAGGAGGTGGAGCCGGAAATGGAGGTTGTTCCGGTAGAGAGGGTGGTAGTGGAAACGGAAAGAACACAGGAAGATGTTCTTCGAAAGCTTTTCCGTGGACCTACCGATGAAGAGGAGTTTGAAGGATATGAAACAAAGATAGAAGATGATATAGAGATCTTTTCTTTTTCCATAGAAGAAGGAGTGGCGTATGTTGAGCTTAGTACTCGTCTCGGAGAGCTTCCCCCTCTAGCCGAAAGGCAGATAGAAAACACCCTAACACAGTTTGAAGATATAAGCAGCGTGGAAGAGCCGGAAAGGGAAGGCGTTACGGTACTCGATATAGAAGGTATACCCGAAGGATTTTCTTTTGATAGTGATCTGGAAGAAGGAGACAGCAGGGAGGATGTTAAATACCTACAGATCGTTTTAAATGCCGATCCGGATACGAAGGTTGCGGAAACCGGTCCGGGGTCTCCGGGCAATGAAATAGAAAACTTTGGTCCGGCCACAACTCAGGCGGTAATGGACTTTCAGAGAAAGTATGCAGATGAAGTGCTCGATCCCGCCGGGCTTGTGCTTAGTACCGGTGTAGTTGATGAGTATACCAGAGACAAGTTAAATGCCATACTCGAAGCGAGCGCATGGTAAAAGGTCGAATTATTATTACTTAGTTAACAAAAAAAGATATGTTGAACAAAATAGCTGCTGTAATTGTTATCTTTATCATAGTTGCTGTTGTAGGCTTCTTTATCTCTACCTTGGAAGTTCCCGACCCGGTTGAGGAAGACGGTGCGAGAGAGATTGCAGAAAACTGGATCCGTGAGAGCTCGCCAACCTTTAATGAGAGAGGAGGTTCCGATTTGGAATTTGTAAAAGAAGTGGAGGTTGAAGAAGAGACCTTTGAAGTTGAATTTACTTTTCAGGCGGACTTTGCCGGATACGGCACCATGGAAGAAGATGAAGTAGCCGCACAGGTTATAACGGATCACACCATTCTGGTTACCGTAGAAGAGGGGGAGGTTGTTAGCGCTATAACAAACGGAGAGTTTGATGAGATGGCGGATGCAATGCTGGAAGACGTAGACACGGAAGAAATGACTTCTTTCGACGTTTATTTTGTGCTTGTCCAAGAAGGAGAAGAAAACGTAGTTCCGGTCCAAAGAGAGGTTGCCTTTACAGAGGCACCGGGGAGAGCTGCATTGGAAGAGCTCTTGGAAGGTCCTACTGACGAAGAAGAGGAAGAAGGATATTCCACGGCCATAAGCGAAGGAACAGAGCTTCTTTCTCTTACGATAGAAGAAGGAGTAGCTTATGCAGATTTTAGCGAGGAGCTGGAAGTTGACGGAGGATCCGCCATGGTTATGGCTGTCAGAGACCAGATCACAAAGACACTTACTCAATTTGAAACAATTGAAGAAGTGGAGATTAGTATCGAAGGGGAGACAGAAGGCATTCTACAGCCCTAACAAGGGCTGTAAAAAGTAAAAACGGCGGTGTAAATACATCGCCGTTTTTTTATTATTTTCCGGAATGCATTATAATGAAGATATGAAAACACCGAAAATAGGCGCACACATTTCAATTGCCGGTGGACTTCTTGAAAGTGTTAAAAGAGGAGAAGAAATGGGAGTGGAGTGTATGCAGATATTTCCCGGAAGTCCTCGTAGATATGAGGTAATTACTCCTTCTTCTAAAGAAAAGGAGGAGTTTAAAGCGCTTTTGAGTGAGAAAGATATTTTTCCCGTTTATGCTCACGCCAGCTATCTACTTAATCTTGCCTCAAAAGAAGAGGGGATAAGAAAAAAATCTCTTGTGAGCGCAAAGGAATCTCTGCGACTTGCCTGTGAACTTAACCTAGCCGGGGTAATTTACCATCCCGGTTCTCCAAAAGGGGGAAGCAAGGAAGAAGCCATTTTAAAAGAAGTGGAAAGTATAAAAGAGATTCTGAAAGATACGCCCGACAGTACATATCTTATTTTGGAGAATACGGCGGGAGAAAAGAAGATTGGGACTACACCGGAAGAAGTAGGTTTTATACTTAGAGAGATTGATTCTCCTCGGCTTAAGGTTTGCCTTGATACCGCGCACTCGCTGGAATCGGGAAGCATTACCGACTTTAGTGTGAAGAGTATAAATAGTTGGCTTTCTCGGTGGAAAGAGGAAGTGGGTTTGGAGAATATACTGCTTTTTCATATAAACGATTCTTTAACGGCGGCCGGATCAAATCACGATCGTCACGAAAACATTGGAAACGGTTACATCGGAAGAGAAGGTTTTGCTAATTTAATGAGCATCAGGGAGGCGAAAAAGTTGCCGTGGATACTGGAAGTACCCGGGTTTAAGGGAAAAGGTCCTGATAAAGAAAATGTTGATATCCTAAAAGAGATAAGAGATTAGCTTGCTTTGAGGCTCGCCATAGTTTGCTTTTTAATGATTTTATTTATAAAATGGGGAGGAGATTGTTAATTTAAAAGATGTATTTATGGCAAAAGTAGTTGTGGGTGGTACTTTCGATCTATTACACAAAGGACATCGAGGATTTCTTTCTAAGGCTGCCTCGCTTGGAGAAGTGAAGATAGGACTAACTTCTGACGAGATGGCCAAAAGAACAAAAGGGGTAGAAGTGGAAAGCTATGAAAAACGAAAGGAAAACTTGCTTTCCTTTTTGCCGGATGCCGAAATAGAGAGAATTGATGAGCCAATGGGATTTGCTCCTTACGAAGACTTTGATTACATCGTGGTCTCCGAGGAAACAAGACCGCGTGCGGAAAAAATAAACGAAGAGAGGAAAAAACAAGGAAAGAAAGAAGCAGAGATTGTGGAGGTGGAACTTGTTCTTGCTAAAGACGGTAAGCCGATCTCTTCTTCCAGAATAAGAAAAGGTGAAATTAACAAAGAAGGGGAAGTATGAAAAAGCCCATGGATTTTCGCAAGGTGCTGGAAGTTATCGCTAAAGCCGCGGAGAAGGGAGAGACGGTGGAGATTTACTATCCGGAAACAGAGAACTCCCTAGAAGGGTGGAGAGAGGTTGTTCCGTATAATCTTACTACCGATATTCCTCCTGAAGGAGAGGTTCTTTTGTACGGTAAAGACAGACTTAGTCCGGGTCATATATTTAATGCACATCCTGTAAACGGAGAAGACAAAGAGCTCCGTTCCTTTATTGTCGGAAAGATAAAACTTGCTCGCCTAACAAATAGAAAACATGGATGATGTTTATAAACTAATAGTGGAAAGCGCCGAAGACGGAATCGTTATTATACAAGAAGGTGTCATCAAGTACGCGAACCCCTATGTGGAAGATGTTTTAGGGTATAGCGGGAAGAGTGTTGTCGGAGAAAACTTTTTGGATCTCATTGCGCAGGAAAGCAAGGAGGAGGTTTACAGAAACTATCAAAAGACCATAAAGGGAGAGAAAACCGCCATCTACGAAGCGAAAATAAAAACAAGGACAGGCGACAATATCTTTGGAGAAATTCATGCCCATAAGGTTACTTATGAGGGAAAGCCCGCCGACCTTGCGATAATAAGGAATATTAAGGCCAGAAAGAAGACCGAAGAGGTTCTTCACAGACAAGAAGAGAGATTTCGGGCGGTAGCTGACAATACTCCGGACATGATTGCACGCTATGATGAAGAAGGGCGTTATGTATACATTAACGCTACAGCGGAAAAAGAACTTGGCTTATCGAGGGAAGACGTTTTTTGGAAGACGGATAAGGATTTGGGAGTAGATGATGAAATAGCGAAATCTTTTTATAGTGCCGTAAAAAGTGTTTTTAAGTCCGGCGAGAGAAAAACCTTTTACAGTCAAACGGAAGGGGATGAGAAAAAATATTATTACACAATCCTTGTTCCGGAGTTTTTTAAAGACGGAACAGTAAACTCCGTGCTCAGCATAACAAGAGATATTACGGAAATAAGAGAGATAGATCAAGCAAAATCGGAATTTATCTCTATCACATCACACCAGTTAAGATCCCCCCTATCTATAATTAACTGGTGCTCTCTTTCTCTTTTAAGAGGTGATGCCGGAGAACTTACAAAAGAGCAGGAGGAGTATTTGGAAAAGATGAATGATTCGACAAGAAGGCTCATCAAGATAACCGATGCCTTTCTTAATACTACTATGCTTGATCTTGAGATGTTTGTTTTTACTCCTGAAGAGCTGGACGTGGTTGAGATAGGAAAAGAAGTAGTGAGAGGTTATAAAGATGCTGTCGAAAAAAAGAATATTAATCTTATGACCTATTACGAAGAACCTTTGCCGGGGAAGATTGACAAGCGAACTCTTAAGATAATTTTGCGAGGCCTCCTTTCCAATGCGATTGAGTATACCCCGGAAGAAGGGAATGTAAGCCTGGACATACGAAAAAAGGGGGAAGAAGAAGTTGTTATAAAGGTAGAAGATGACGGCTGTGGTATTTCTAAAGAAGATAAAGACAAGGTCTTCACAAAGTTTTATCGCTCGGAAAGGGCAAGAGAGAGGAAGGCCTACGGCACGGGACTCGATCTTTATCTCATAAAATCCCTTCTTGAAAAAATAGGAGGGAGTATCGAGCTTCAATCTCCAAGTCCGAAGTTCAACAACGGGACGGCTTTTACCGTAACTCTTCCCGCAACTACCAAAGAAGAAAATGAAGTTTAGGGAGAGGTATAATAAATTAAACAAGGAGCAAAAAGAAGCTGTCCGGCACATAGAAGGTCCTCTTTTTGTTATTGCCGGTCCCGGATCGGGGAAAACGGAGCTCTTGGGGTTGAGAGTAGGGAATATTCTCCGAAAGACGGACACTCCTCCGGAAAGTATCCTTTGTCTTACTTTTACGGAAGCAGCTGCGTCCAACATGAAAGACAGGCTTGTGGGGCTTGTCGGCGAAGAGGGACACAGAGTGCCTACCTATACCTTTCACGGACTCTGTAAACGAATAATGGAAAACTACCCCGAATATTTTTTCAAAGGGGTTTTTTTTGATGTGGCTGACGATGCTACAAAGGCGGGTATCTTGGAAGATATTTTAAAAAAAACGGACCATGATAATCCTTTAAATACTTTTCATCCTAGGAAAGGATATGTATATCTGGAAAGCATAAAAGAGGGCATAACTCGCATAAAAGAAAGTGGTCTAACGGTAGATGAGTTTAAAGAAACGGTAAAGGAAAACAAAAAGTTTCTTCTTGATACAAAGGGTGAGTTCGATAAACTTTTCAGGGAAAGGGTGGGGCAGCACACAGTGGCCGAGGCCAAAGAACTGATAGAGAAATTGAGAAAGAGAAAAGATATTTCTCTTTCGCACGTAAAACCGCTTGCCTTTGTGGTAGCTGATTCACTGGAACTGGCTCTGGAAGAAGGAGGAAGTAGTGGTCTATCGAAGTGGAAGAGTAAATGGACGAAGATCGAAGATGGAAAAAGAGTCTTGAAAGATCTTTTTGCCATAGAAAAAATGGAGAGTCTGGCGGAAATTTATGGGAAGTACAAGGAGAGAATGTACGAGGAAGGGTATTATGAATTTCTTGATCTGCTTCTCGATGTAGCGCTAAAGATGGAAGAAGATGAGTCTTTAAAAAGCGAGCTTCGAGAAAAATATCTTTATCTGCTGGTCGATGAATTTCAAGATACAAACGGAATTCAGATGCGTATTCTGGATCTTCTTTCCGAGGATAAGGTAGATAGAAGACCGAATATATGTGTTGTAGGAGATGATGATCAGGCGATTTATCGATTTCAGGGGGCAGAGATTTCCAATATTTTGGAGTTTAAAGGAAAGTACAAAAATACGCATATAGTGACCCTTGCCAAAAACTATCGGTCCACGCAAAAGATAATTAATTTGGCAAGAAGTGTTATTTTAAAAGGAGAGGAGAGATTGGAAAGTATCATAAAAGAGGTAGAAAAGAATCTTTTATCGCAAAAAGGAAGAGGAGAAGAGCCTTTAATGAGAAGCTTTCAGACCAAGGAAGAAGAGTACAGTTTTGTGGCCCGCAAAGTAAAAGAGAGAATAAAAGAGGGAGTACCGGCGGAGGAGATAGCTGTTATCGGGAGAACGCATAAGACTCTTAAAGAAGCAGAGCCTTATCTTACATCTCTCGTAGTCCCGATTTACTCCGAGAGAAAAGAAGATGTTCTGGAAAAAAGTCATGTCAGGGAGATAATTACCATGATAAGGTTTGCCACTCTCTTTCTCGAAGAAAAGAGGGGAGAAGCACAAGAACTCCTTCCCGAGATATTAAGCTTTCCCTTTTGGGAAATAAAAAGAGAGAAGGTGATGAAAGTGGCAAGTAGGGCGAAAAAAGAGCAAAAAACATGGTTTGAGTGCATGGAAAAAGAAAAAGAGACTTTGTTTGTGGCAAACTTCCTAATGGAACTTTCTCTAAAAGCTAAAAGTAGTTCTCTGGAGGAAGTGATAGATTTTGCTGTCGGAACAAAAAAAGGAGAGTCGACCAGCCCCTTTAAGGAGTTCTATTTTTCCAAAGATGCTCTTGAAAACAGAAAGAGCGAGTACTTGGATCTACTTTCTTCGTTAAAGAGATTTATTAAGGGGGTAAGAGAATATAAGGCGGGAAAGTTTGTAAAAGCAAAAGACTTGGTGGAATTTTTAGAGGTTCACGAAAAAAACAGTATTCCGCTTCTTGATAAAAACCCTCTTATTACAGAGGAAAGCGCGGTATCTCTCTTGACCGCTCATAGTGCAAAAGGAAAAGAGTTTGATACCGTTTTTGTGCTCAACTGTCAAAAGGAGGAGTGGGAAGCAACAAAGGGGGGATATAAAATGCCTCTTCCCGCCAACATACCTTTCCGGAAAGCGGGAGAAAGAGAGGATGATAAACTAAGGCTTTTTTATGTTGTACTTACAAGAGCAAAGACCAAGCTTTATCTTACAAACTACAAGAAAAAAGAGGATGGGAGATCTTTGGGACCACTTTCTTTTCTTGAAGGAATAGAAGAGGAGAAGGCTAGAGAAAGTGTTAATATGGAAGCAACAAGAGCTTTTTATCTTTCTCCATATATGTATCCGTTTTCCAAAAGAGAGCGCAACATACTCTCTCCTCTGGTAAAAGGTTATAAACTTAGCGTTACCGGTCTTAATAAATTTTTGAATGTCGCCGAGGGTGGTCCGCAAACTTTCTTGGAAGAAGAGGTTCTTCGTTTTCCCCAGAAAAAAGATCCTTCTCTTTCTTACGGAAACGTAGTGCATATGACTATAAGAGAAATTTATGTGCAACTAAAAAGAAAAGGAAAGCTTCCGAGAAAAGAGTATGTTCTGAAGGTTTTTGATAACTATCTAAAGAAAGAAAGACTTTCTCCCGAGGATTTTAAGAAGTGGTCAAGAAAAGGAAAACATGAGCTCTCTCATTTCTATAAACAGAAAAGAAAAGAGTTTTCCCTCGAAGATGTTGTAGAAAAAAACTTTATTAATGAGGGCTGTGTTTTAGGAGAGACGGAAATTACCGGAAAGATAGATAAAATAGTGAAAAAGGAGGAAGGAAAGATGGAGGTTATCGATTTTAAGACGGGTGAACCTCTTTCCGGGTTTGAAAAAGGAAGTAATCACGAAAAAATAAAAGGGTGGAGAGGAAAAAATCAACTTATTTTTTACAAGATTCTTGTAGAAACATCCAGAGAATTCGGGGGGCGCTACCGTGTGGATACGGGTGTTTTGGAGTTTGTAAAACCCACCAAAAAGGGAGAGGTGATATCTCTTCCTTTTGAAATAAAAAAAGAGGACGAGGAAAGAATGAGAGAACTTGTAAAAAAAGTAGGAGATAAGATAAAGAAGCTCGATTTTCCGGAGATAGGAGAGTATAAAAAAGGAACACTGGAAGAAATAAAGAAGTTTGAAGATGACCTCCTTCAAGAAAAAAAATAAAAAGGAAAAGCAAAGAATAATCCTCCACATTGATATGGATTACTTCTTTGCACAGATTGAGGAGAGAGAAAATCCTCACTTTAAAGGGAAGCCTTTAATTGTGGGAGCGGATCCGAGAGAAGGGAAGGGGAGGGGTGTGGTTTCTACTTGTAATTATGAGGCTCGGAAGTACGGAATAAAGTCCGGAATGCCCATATCGAGAAGCTACAGGCTGTGCCCACACGGAATTTTTTTGCCGGTAAATATGAGGCTTTATAAAAAAGTTTCCGTGAGCATTTTTTCTATAGTAAAAGAGTTTTCTTCTGACATAGAGAGGGTAGCTTTGGACGAGGCTTACGCGGATCTTACAAGTAGGGTGAAAAGCTTTAAAGAGGCAAAGCGGTTAGCCGAAAAGGTTAAAAGCGGAATTTGGGAAAAAGAAAGACTTACTTGTAGTGTCGGTATTTCCGTTAACAAGATGATGGCTAAAATAGCTTGCGAACTTGCTAAACCCGACGGCATAAGAGTTATAACTCCTTCTCAAGTGTTTTCCGTTATTGACGATATGGGGGTGGAGGTGGTCCCCGGAATAGGGCCGAAGACAAAAGAGGTTTTGGCGGAAGAATTAAAAAAGAAAAACCCAAAAGTAAAGGACGGGAAACTTTTTTCTAAAAAGAGACTTGTCGAGCTCTTCGGTAAACGTGGAGGAGAGTTTTATAAGAAGTTTCGCGGAAGAGACGAGTCTCCTGTAGTAACCAAAAGGAAAGCGAAGTCCGTGGGAAAAGAATACACCTTTCAGGAAGATACGAAAAAGGCGGAAGTTGTCATAAAAGTTTTTAAAAAGCTTGTGAGTGAGGTTTACAGAGAGGCGGGAAAAAAAAGAATTAAAGGGATTACCGTAGTGTGTCGTTATGAAGATTTTGAAACCCATACCAAGCAAACCACATTTGAGCCGAGAGTGTATTCAAAAGACTTTCTTCTTAAGAAGGGAATGAACCTTCTTTTGAAATTCTTGACCGGGAGTAACAAAAAGATTCGACTTATCGGTTTTAGGGCAATGGTTAAATAGCTTCCTTATTTGTCAAAAGAAAAAAGAGAGTTTATACTCAGGGGGGCTTGAACTAAAAGATATATGGAAAAATTTCTAAAAAACGTTAAAAAGCAGGTTAAAAAAGAGGCGAGAGAGGGAGGGATAAAGGAAGAGTTTATAAAGGAACTGCTCTTATCGGACAGATTGCTTGAATTTAAGCTAAAAGTAGGGGGGAAAGTGTTTCCCGGTTTTAGATGCCAGCATTCCGGAATTCTCGGTCCGTATAAAGGAGGGATACGTTTTGCGGATAGCGTTACCAGGGACGAGGTAGAAGCTCTCTCCATTTTAATGACACTCAAGTGCGCGCTTCTCGATATTCCCTTCGGGGGAGCGAAGGGTGGAGTGAGAGTTGATTACAAAGCACTTTCTTTGGAGGAGAGAGAAAAACTACCCAGAAAGTTTGTGAGAGGAGCTTTTGGTATTTTGGGTCCGGAAAAAGACATCCCCGCTCCGGACATAAACACGAATGAGGACACAATGGAAATAATGAGGGATGAGTTTGCAAAACTGGCGGGAGGTGATATACCAAACTCCTTTACCGGTAAACCCGTGGAAAAAGGAGGGTTGTCCGGGAGAACGGAAGCTACAGGTTACGGAGGATTTGCGGTTTTAGAGGAGCTGTGCGGGGTAAAGAAAATAAGCCACCCAAAAGTTGCGTTGCAGGGATTTGGAAATGTTGGTTCTTACTTTGCGCAATATGCCAAAGAAAAGGAATACCGTATAACGGGGGTAACCGAACACTGGGGAGGACTAAGGAGAGAAGAGGGTCTTGATGTAGACCGGCTCCTTGAGTGTAAGAAAAAAGGGGAAAGAATAAATGATAAAGAGGCGGAAAGGATAGACAACGAAGAGCTTCTTTACATGGATGTCGATATACTTGTTCTGGCAGCAGTAGAAAATGTGATAACCGAAAAAAATGCCGACAAGATAAAAGCTGATCATATAATATGTATTGCTAACGGTCCGGTGACACGAAAGGCGGAGAAGATGCTCTCTAAAAAAGGGAAAATTGTTGTTCCCGATATTTTGGCGAGTGGGGGAGGGGTGGCTGCGTCGTATCTTGAATGGAAACAGGCTACTGAGGGAGAAGAATACGAAAAGCAGCAGGTTTTCGATTTTATCTCCGAAAAGATGAAAAAAGCTTTTTGCCGGATATGTGAAGAGAACAAGGAAACCCTTACTAAAGCGGCTTTCCATATTGCTTTAAAAAAACTGGAAGACGGGAAATAAATCTTTTTGTGTATGAGCTACGGAGTTCCTAAAAAAATAACTTCCGAAAAGCCGATCTCTGTAAGAGATTACATCTCACTGGTTAATGAACTTCTAAAGAGAATAGAGGTGAAGGTGATAGGGGAGGTGAGCGGATTAAAAAAAGCATCTAGTGGACATCTTTACTTTTCTTTAAGAGATGAGAAAACGGGAGATGTGATAAATTGTGCTATCTGGAGTTCGGTTTATAGAATGTGCGGAGTGGATCTGGAAGAGGGGATGCAGGTGATTATTTCGGGGACTGCCGATATCTACAGAGAAAGAGGTACTTTCACTTTTAAAGTAAGAACCGTGGAGCCGGTAGGAGAGGGCGCTTTAAAAAAGGCTTATGACGAGCTTAAAGAGAAACTCTCCCGGGAAGGTCTTTTTGATGAAGAAAAGAAAAGAGAAGTTCCTGAATTTCCGAAAAAAGTGGGACTTATCACTTCCAAAAAAGGAGCAGCGATACATGACTTTATAAACAACCTCGAAAAGGTTGGGTTTAAAGTGTATATATGTGATACGCGAGTAGAGGGACAAGAGGCGGTGGAGGATCTTCTTCTCTCCTTAAAAAGGATGAGGAAAGAAGAGGTAGATGTATTGGTTATTACAAGAGGCGGAGGCTCTCTGCAGTCCTTACTTGCCTTTGATAACGAGATGCTCGTTCGCGAGATAGCGGATTTTCCCGTTCCCGTTATTGCCGGCATAGGACACCATGAAGACATAACTTTAAGCGCTCTTGCCGCCGATAAAGCCTTGTCTACCCCCACAGCAACGGCAAACTTTCTTACAAAAGGGTATCAGAGTGCGAGAGAGAATGTTTTTCACCTGGAAGGAAGTATAAAGAAAAGCTACGAAAATGTGCTTTACCGGAAAAACAGAGAGTTCATATCTTTCTTTAATGAGATAGCCGGTTTTTTTCGGGAAATACTGGAAGAGTACAGAAGTGTGGAGGACCTTGCCAAGCGAAGTCTGCTTTACATGAAAAGTATTATAGAGGAAAGCAAAAAAAATGTAGTTTCGCTGGGGACAAGCATTAGTAATTGCTACAGAAGCGTATTGCAAGAAAAAAGAGAGAAGATCGACAATATTTCGCAGCTCATAAGGGCAAACGATCCGAAAAGACAGCTTAGTCTGGGATATGCTATAGTAAGAAAAAAAGGACGTCCCGTAAAAAGCGTGAGAGAAATAAAAAAAGAAGATAGCATGGAGACCTCCTTTTTTGACGGAGAGGCGGTTTCCGAAGTAAAAGAAATTAAAAAGAAAAAATATGGCTAAAAAAGAAAATAATCTCGGTGAAAACCTAAAGAAACTTTCCGATATATCTCGGTGGTTTGAAGAAAGGGAGGATGTCGACGTAGAAGAGGGGTTAAAAAAAGTAAAAGAGGCTGCCAAATTAATAAAGGAGAGTAAAAAAAGATTACAGGAGATAGAGAATGAATTTGAGGAAGTAAAGAAGGATCTTGACGAAGAATAGATGGCTAAAGAACTCAGTAAGGAGCAGCTCAGAGTCGTGAGAGAGGGGGAGGGTCCCTGTCTTGTTTTAAGCGGTCCCGGATCGGGAAAAACCAAGACGCTTGTTCACAGAGCAGCCTACCTTATCGAAAAAGGAGTTTCTCCTTCCAGAATAATCCTCATTACTTTTACCAAAAAAGCGGCGAGAGAGATGCTTTCCCGTATCAAGGTATTAACGGGAAAAGAGGGGGAGAAGGTTTACGGAGGAACTTTTCACCATATTGGAAATCTTTATTTAAGAAGATACGCAAATGAAGCCGGGCTTGCTCCTCGGTTTACTATTTTAGACGAGGAAGATTCCAAAAATCTTCTTTCCATTATTTTAAAAGAAAAAGGTGAGAAAAACTTACCCAAAGCACCGGTAGTTCAGAAAATAATATCTCTGTCAATTAACTCGCAGAAAAAAATAGAAGAAGTTGTGGAGAATTTTTTTCCTTACCTTGATAAGGATACGGCAGAAAATGTTTCAGGGGTGTATGAGCTTTACAGAAAAAGAAAAGAAGAAGGCAATCTTGTCGATTATGACGATCTGCTTTTAAAGTGGAAAGAGCTTCTCTTGTATCCGGGAGTGGGAGAAAAAATATCTTCTGATTTTTTGTATATTCTTGTTGACGAATACCAAGATACCAATGTGTTGCAAGATGAGATTGTAGAGATGCTGGGCAGAACGAATAAGAATATTTTGGTAGTGGGAGATGATGCGCAGAGTATTTATTCTTTTCGAGCCGCCGATATAGGAAATATTCTCCGTTTTCCCAAAAAGTATCCGGATGCAAAGATTTTTAAACTTGAAGACAATTATCGCAGTGTCCCCGAGATATTGCAGATGGCAAATCGGCTTATTGAAAACAACACGGAAAAACTGGAAAAGAAACTTCGATCATCGCTCTCTTCCGGGAAAGAACCGGTGATAAGAAGTTTTTCTACCGCCTACGAACAAGCAAGGTATATAGCCGATATCATTGAGAGGAAAAGTGAACTCTCTGAAACAGCCGTACTCTTTCGCGCTCACTATCAATCTATAGAACTGGAGGTAGAGCTTGTAAAACGAAACATACCCTATGTCCTCCGAGGAGGTCCTCGTTTTTTTGAGAAGTTCCATGTAAAGGATCTTCTTGCTTTTTTAAAGATACTTTCCAATCATCGTGACGAAACCTCGTGGCAAAGGATACTCACCAGAATAGAAGGTGTTGGAGAGGTTTACGCCGGAAAGATTGTAGAACGAATTTATCAGTGTGAAAACTTAGAGAGTGCTATGTCTCGGGAAGAGGAAGTTTTCTCTCTTTTTGCCAAAGAGGACATAAAAAAAGAACTGCAAGGCATGTTTACCGCTTTTAGAGAGAGTATTGGAAAAACTGCTCCGAAGGCGGTAGATAATTTTATGAATAATTTTTACGAAAAATACTTGCATTATACTTTTGAGGATGCAAGAGAAAGGAAAAACGATTTGAAACGAGTAAAAGAGCTTGCGGAAAATTATGAAAGTATTGAAGATATGCTTGCGGAATTTTCTCTTAGTGAGGACTACAGGGATGAAGAAAGGGGTAGTGATAAGGTTACCTTGAGCAGTGTCCATCAAGCAAAGGGGTTGGAGTGGGAAACAGTTTTTATCATCTCCTTAAAAGATGGTTACTTTCCTCATGGAAAAGCCTTGGAAGAAGGTCTTGTTGAGGAGGAGAGAAGGCTTTTTTATGTTGCTATTACTCGGTGTAAGAGAGAGCTTTTTCTTACGTATCCTGTTTATGACTTTAAGGAGAAGGAGTCACTTCTTCCTTCCAGGTTTCTGCGCGAGATTAAAGATGAGGATTACTTAGTAGAAGAACTTCCGGAAGACGATGTTGAGGAGGAGGGGTGGGAGTATTTTTGACATTGTAAAAGGGGTTAAAATTTGGTAGAGTGAGGTCATAATGAACAAAGCAATTCCGTTTCTCAAAATTTTTCTACTCGGAATAGTTATTGCCGGCGGTATTTTGGTGTTTATCTTTTTCTTTCTGGAAGAGGAGAAGGAAGAAAAAGATGTTGCTCTCGTGATTAACGAAAAAGAAGTGACGGAAAGTGAGTTAAGTACTTACATGGATATGATTGCCAGAGAGGTGGTAAAAGAGGGAAGAGGGGATGTTTCACGAGAAGAGATGCGAGAGGCCGCCATAGAGCAACTGGTAAGGACTACAATGCTTGAAGAGTATCTGGAGGATTTGGGAATAACTGTCTCTCAGGAAGAGATAAGGGAAGAGTTAAGAAGACTTGCAAGAGAGACTCCGGGAGTTGAGACGGCAGAGGAGTTTTTGGATTACCGTGTACGGAGAGGATACTCGATGGAGGAGGTGCGCAGAGAGGCTTGGATAGCAGTGGGAATTGCCAAAATTATAGACTTTCATTTGATTGATAAAGTAGAAATTACCGAAGAAGAGATAAGAGAGGAGTACGATAGGGCGGTAGAGGAGATGGACGAGGAAGAAGTTATACCTCCTGAATTTGAAGATGTAAAAGAAGATATTGAAGAGTTTCTACTGGGAAATAAGCTCGGAGAGAAGCTCATTGCCAGTCTGGAAGAGAGATTCGATAGAGCCGAGGTAATTATTGTGGACTAGATAAAAATGTTTTCCGATGAATTTTAAAAATACGTTATGGATATCTCATTCCGCGCTTTCCGCCTTTTCTAGGTGCCCTCATCTTTATTACTTGGAATATGTGTACCGTAACCCAAAAACGGGTAATAGAATACAGACGGTAAATCCCTACTTTTCCTTAGGGCTTTCTGTCCATGAAACTATCGAGGGGCTGGCGGAGACCCCCAAAGAAGAAAGGAAAAAGGTGTCACTCAAAGAGCGCTTTGAGAGTATCTTCGAGAATTATCGGGGGAAAAGAGGGGGATTTGTTTCTCGCAAGAAAGAAGAAGATTTTTTCCGGAGAGGAGTGGAGATGGTAAAGAGAGTGGAAAAATCGGGCTTTCTTGCAAAGCCGTCTGCAACCATATCCAGTAATTTTCCTACCGTAAACCTCACCGGAGAGGAAGTGAAGCTTGTGGGAAGCTTGGATTGGATAGAACTTCTCCCGGAAGGAGGAGCTCATATAATTGATTTTAAAACCGGGAACAACAAGGAGAGCAACGGGTCTTTGCAACTCCCAATCTATACTATTCTGGCTAAAGAAAACCTCCCCATGGAGGTTAAAAAAGTAAGTTACTGGTATCTTCAGCACGATGACAGTCCCGTAGCACAAGAGATAGGAGATATTGAAAAGCACCGAGAGACAATAAAGGAAAAAGCGGAGACCATAAAAAACGCTATTAAGGAAGACCACTTTCCGTGCAGATATAACGGAAAGTGTTTTGCTTGCGGAGATTATAAAAGGCTTTTTGCGGGGGAAGGGGAGATGGTGGGAACGGACAAAGAAAGAAACAAAGACCTCTTCATTATTTTTGACAGAAAGGAGGTTGCGGAAAAAGTCTTGGAGGAGGATTTTTTGGAAAAGGAAGAAAAAGAAATCTTCAGAGAGAGAACGGGAAGCGGTGATTCCGGAAGGACGAGAGAGGAAGGAAAAAATAAGGAAGTTGTTTATAAAATAAAAGAAAAGCTCAAAGCAAATCTCTCCAAAGGGGAGTTGAAGGCAATAATAAACTTACTCAGAGAGGATGGACAAAACAGGGGAGCTTAAAAAAATAAAAGACGAGGTTGTTAGTCTAAAAGAGTCTCCTTTGTACGAGGAAAGAGTGAGGAATGACGTCTTTCCGGTAATCGGAGAAGGGTCTCATGATGCCAAGATTATGTTTATAGGAGAGGCTCCCGGCGCAAGGGAGGCCGCTACAGGAAGACCTTTTTGCGGGACTGCCGGGAAGGTTCTCGATGAGTGCCTTAGAAGGGCGGGAATAAAGAGGGAAGATGTTTATATTACCAATATACTCAAGGACAGGCCTCCGGGAAACAGAGATCCGTCTCCTTCTGAAATAGAGCTCTACTCCCCCTTTTTAAATAGACAGATAGATATAATAGAGCCCGAGATAATTGTGCCTTTGGGAAGGTTTTCGGCAGAGTATATATTGGGGAAATTTAATCTACAAGAAAAAATATCGCCGATAAGCACCTTGCACGCTCAAACTTTTGAAGAGGAGGCAAGTTACGGTAAAATAAAAATTATTCCTTCTTTTCATCCTGCGGTTGCTGTTTACAATCCGTCCAAAAAAGATAAACTCATGGAAAGCTTTCAAGCAATAGTGAGGGAGCTTTGATTGCTTTTCTAAAAATGATAGGATAGAAGATGATTATTGCTGTTTATAAAAGAGAAGGGGAGACTTCGCGCGGCGTAGTAAATAGAGTTCAGGATTTAGCAAAAAGGGGAAGCAAGGTGGGGCACGGAGGAACGCTGGATCCGTTTGCCCGAGGAGTGCTCGTGGTAGCCGTGGGAAGAGAGGATACAAAAAGACTTCACACGGAGATTTTTGAAGAAAAGGAGTATGTAGGAGTGGTTAGAATCGGCGTAAAGAGTAGTACGGATGATCGGGAAGGCGAGAAAGAGGTGAAGACTGTTTCCTTTCCGCCCAAACTTACGGACGTTGAAAAAGTACTGAGAAAGTTTTCGGGAGTTACATGGCAGACTCCTCCGGCCTTTTCCGCGGTAAAAGTAAAAGGAAAAAGGTCTTACAAGCTGGCTCGAAAAGGGGTAATATCGGAGCTTAAAAAGAGAAAGGCGAACATAAAGGAAATAGAAGTTTTGAGTTATAGGTATCCCTTGCTTAAGATAAGAGTGGTGACGGGGCCGGGGGTTTATATCCGCGCTCTTGCACGTGATATTGGAGAAACTTTGGGCAGCGGTGGATATCTTTATTCTCTTTTACGTACCCGTGTGGGTGAAGTTACCTTGGAAGATTGTATTAATCTAAAAAAGAAAAAAAATGATTGAAGATATTTTTGCAAACCCCTTATGGCATACGGAGTATTTTAACAATACCGTGCTTGATTATTTTCTTTTCGGTTTGCTCTTTGTCTTTCTTTCGGGAGCTATTTTCGGATTTAAACTTCTTCTTTTCCGAAAGATTGCTCGCTATTTTGGAGACAAAAAGATTGTAGAAATTCTGACAAGTGTTGTGGGGGTGTTTAGATCTCCGTTTTATATATTTTTATCCTTTTATGTAGCTCTTTTCCTCCTGGAAGTACCGGACCTTTTAAGGGTCTTGGTTGGCGTTTTCCTTATTCTTTGGGCGGCGCAACACGTAGGAGTGATTGGTGGAAAGCTGGTTGATTTCGGGCTGGAAACTTATCGGGAAAGAACCGAGGAGAAGAATAAAGCCATGCTCAGAACTTTGGGGTATATAGCGAAGGTTCTTATTTGGTTTTTTATTCTTCTTGTTATTCTCTCTACTTTTGGTGTTAATATTACCGGCCTAATTGCCGGTATGGGTATTGGCGGTGTTGCGGTAGCTTTCGCCTTGCAAAACATACTTTCCGATCTTTTCAGTTCGTTTTCCATTTATTTTGATAAGCCCTTTCTTGAAGGAGATCTTATTGTTGTCGGAGGCAAGTGGGGAACTGTAGAAAAAATAGGTATAAAAAGCACTCGGCTCAGGTCTCTGCAGGGAGAGGAGATAGTTTTTTCTAACAAGGAACTTACTTCGGCACAAGTACACAACTACAGAAAAATGGAAGACAGGCGTGCCGAGTTTGCAATAGGCGTAGTGTACGAAACTCCTACGGAGAAGATGGAAAAGATACCCGACATTGTGAAAAAGATCGTAGAAAAGGAAGAAATGACGGAGTTTGGCAGAATGCATTTTTACAATTTTGGTGATTTTTCTTTGGACTATTTACTTGTCTATTATGTAAAGTCTCCCGATTATATGGTTTTTATGGATGTCAACGAAAGAGTGCTGCTTGAAATAAAACGAGAGTTTGAGAAGGAAGGAATAGAGTTTGCTTATCCGACCAAAACCATTCATTTGGCTCAAAATAACGCGCAGTAATCTTTTACAGGAATGGGAGAGTTTTTTGCTCAATTCATATCGGGAATCGAAGTTACTTCTCAAATTGAACTGGCAGTAGTTCTTGTACTAGCAGCGTTCTTAGGTATAATCTTCAGATTTTTAAAGCAACCCCTTGTCCTAGCTTATCTCTTTACCGGTATTATCATCGGGGTTTTTGGCTTTCTGACTCTGGAGGACGGTGATTTTATCGATCTCTTTTCTACGCTGGGAATAATGTTTCTTCTTTTTCTGGTAGGCATGGAGATGGATTATACGGCCATAAAAAAGACAGGGAAGCTTTCTTTGGCTATTGGCCTTGGACAGGTGCTTTTTACGGCTACGGGAGGGTTTCTGCTTGCATATTTTATTTTTGGATTTGAAATTCTAGCCGCGACATATATCGCGGTAGCGCTTACTTTCTCCAGTACGGTTATTATCATAAAACTTCTATCGGACAAAGGGAGTCTTGCAACGCTTCACGGAAGAGCTGCTGTCGGACTTTTGCTTGTACAGGACTTGGTTGTGATTCTTATTCTTATTGTTCTTAATGCTATCGAGATGGGGGAGGGGGTAGGTGTCTTCTCTCTGGCAAGAACGGTATTAACGGGGGTAGGGCTCTTTTTACTAATGCTTTTCCTAGGAGGAAGAATATTTCCCTATCTTTTCAGGAAAGTTGCTGCCTCGCAAGAACTTCTTTTTCTGGTGAGTATTTCTTGGCTTCTTGCTTTTGCGGTTATTGTAGAGCAAATAGGCTTTTCCATAGAGATTGCCGGATTTTTGGGAGGCGTGGCTCTTGCCAACTCCTCGGAGAAGTATCATATTGCAAACAAAGTAAGACCTCTCAGGGACTTTTTTATTCTGATATTTTTTGTTTATTTGGGCTCTCTGATGGTAATTTCCGGTTTTGAAGGAATGCTTTTGCCAGTTCTTTCCTTTTCTCTTTTTGTCCTTATCGGGAATCCGATTATCGTTATGGCTATTATGGGCCTTATGCGCTACAAGAAGCGTACCAGCTTTCTTACCGGGGTTACGGTAGCTCAAATATCGGAATTTAGCTTGATATTTGCCACTCTCGGACTTTCCCTCGGTCATATCACCGGACAGGTGTTTGCCGTGATTGTTGCCGTAGGAGTGATAACAATTACTCTTTCTACTTACCTTATACTTTACGCGGAAAAAATATTTCCTTACCTAGAAAAAATCCTCGCTGTTTTTGAGAAAAAGAATGCTCAGGAGGAAGAAGGAGATTACGGGATCTCCAAACCTGTTATTCTTATCGGAGCAAACAGAATAGGCAGGGGAGTAATGAACTACATAGGGAAGGAAAATCTTCTTGTTATTGATTTTGATCCGATGGTGATAGACGTGCTGAAAAGAAAAGAAGTGGCCCATGTTTTTGCCGATCTTAAGGACCCACATCTTTTTGAAGAACTTAACTTGGAAAAGACAAAGCTGGTTATCTCTACAAGCCCGCACATGGAAGACAATGATGCTCTTGTAAGGAGAATAAAGGACATAGATGAGAACATAAAAGTTGTGGTGCGGGCGGAAAGCGACGATGAGGCGGAGATGCTCTACGAAAGGGGGGCTGACTATGTATTATTACCCCATCTTCTTTCCGGAAAATATCTGGGAGAGATTATTGATACGGATTTGGAAATAAAAGATCTCCCTAAAAGAAGGGAAAGAGAAGCAGAGCTCATCAAAAAGGAAGTATGAAAAGCTAAGAGAAAATCCGAGAACAATGCAAGAAAAAATGCAAGAGAAAAAGAATATGTTTTGGTCTGTCATGAGAAAGTACTTTCCCTTGTCTGTTTTTTTATTTTTTCTTTCTTTTCTCTTTGGCGTTCTTTTTGCTGCGCATTACCCGTCTCTCGCACAAGAAAGCTTCAGAGAGCTTCAGGAGGCATTTTCTCCTCTCTTTGACCTTAGCCCTGTTTCTATGGCTCTTTTTATCTTTTTCAACAACTCGATAAAGGTCTTTGTTTTTATTTTCCTTGGCATTCTGTTTGCAGCTCCCACCCTGTTTTTTCTCGTTTTAAACGGATGGGTTTTGGGTTATGTGGCCGGACTCACATATCCTCAGTTAGGTCTTCAGGGTCTTTTTTATTCTCTCTTTTTTCACGGCATATTTGAGCTGACAGCGCTTTTCATAGGGGCGTCGCTAGGTCTCTGGCTGGGCGTTTCTGCCCTTAAGGGAGCAGTAAAAAACAAAGAAAAGATCAAAGAGAAGCTTAGCCTTGCTCTGGACGTGTTTGTGTACCTTGTTGTCCCGCTACTTGCCGTAGCCGCCATTATCGAAACGTATATAATTTTCTTTCTATGATAATATCCGGGAGAGATGACGGACCAATGGGAAAAGAGGAAAATATAAAGGCTTTTCTAAGGAAGTACGGCATGAGAAGAGAAGACCTGGTTCTGGCAGAGCAAGTACACGGAAGCAGTGTGGCGGTAGTGGAAGAAAAGGATAGGGGAGGGGTGATAAAAAATGTGGATGGACTCATCACAAAAGAGAGCCACCTTTCCTTGGGGGTTACCGTTGCAGATTGCTTGCCGGTTTCTTTTTTTTCAGACAAAGTCTCCGGAATACTACATGCGGGATGGAAGGGGATCAGAAAAGGAATAATTGAGGCGGCGTTAGAAAAAATTAGTGAGATGGGGGAAGACAGGGAAAATGTTTTTTTTGAAATAGGACCGGGAATAGGAGCGTGTCACTTTGAGATAAAGGAAGATGTGGCAAGAGAGTTCGATAACTTTAAAGATCTTATTTACCGAAAAGAAGGAAAGATGTTTCTTGACATAAAAAAGGTGGTGGAGAGAAAGATAAGAGATGGTGGGGGAGAAAGAGTTCGGATCTCAAGTGATTGCACTTACTGTATAAGCAGAAAATATTTTTCCTTTCGGAGAGATAAAGAGGTAAGAAGCATGCTTGCTCTCAATTATTCGCTTAAGTAAAAAAGTATATGAAAAAAATAAAAAAAGCGGTAATTGCCGCCGCGGGATACGGAACAAGGTTTTTACCCGCTACAAAAAACCAACCCAAGGAGATGCTTCCTATAATTGATAAGCCCATAATTCATTATTTGGTTGAGGAGGCCGTGGCTTCCGGCATAGAAGATATTGTCCTTGTTACGCGTTGCGGTCATACCGCACTGGAAGATTACTTTGACTCTCACAGAGAGCTGGAGGGAGAACTTGAAAAGAACGGAAAACTGGATCGATTGAAAAAAATAAAAGAGATTCCCAAGATGGCAAACTTTGTTTATGTGAGGCAGAAAAATGATCTTCCTTACGGAAATGCAACACCGATCCTTTCCGCACTCTCTGTTATAGATCCGGAGGAGCCTTTTGTGTATATGTTCGGAGATGATCTCACTATCTCCGAGAAGCCTGTGACGCGTCAACTTATTGACGCTTTTTATAAAGAAGATCCTTCTGCCGTTTTAGGTGTACAGGAAGTGCCTCGCGAAGAGGTTCACAAATACGGGACGGTCAGATATAAAACGAAAGGAAAAAATAATTTTGAAATAAAAGAGGCTTGTGAGAAATTTCCTCCGGAAAAGGCACCGTCAAGAAGTGCGGTCTTTGGAAGATTTGTCTTTTCTCCCGACGTAACAAGAAAAGCTCAAAAAACTCCCACCGGGAAGGATGGAGAGTTATGGGTCATGGATATAATAAACTCCCTTGCCAAGGGAGGTAAAAAGGTTATAGCCAAGCCCATAGAAGGAGAGTGGCACACAACAGGAGATCCGTTAAATTATTTAAAAACATCTTACAAATTCGCACTTCTGCGAAACGATATTAAAGATGATCTTAAAAACTATCTTCGGGAGATTTAGAGAGGGGCTAGTCTAGGAAAGTATGATGCCCATATAATCTATATTTCCCTGGAGAAAATCTTTTGAGTTGGTAGTTTTCTTTCCCTCTATTTGGAGGCTTTTAATAAGAAGGAAGTCTTTTCCCGTCTGAACGGCAATAGTGCTGTTGGTCCCTAGGTAAACTTTCCCGGGAGCCCCGAAGGGACCGTTACCGGTTTGCTCTTGGATTTCGGCATCCAGCACCTTGAAGTATTTGTCACCCATCTTGCTGAAAGTTCCTGGCCACGGATTGAAGGCTCGTATCTTTTTTTCGATCTCTTTTGCGGGCTCTTTCCAGTTTATTCTCCCGTCCTCCTTTCTCAAAAGCTTGGTATAACTGGCTAAGTTTTCGTCTTGTTGCTTGAGATTTACATTTCCTTCTTCGATGTCTTTAACGTTCTCTAGGAAAAGACTACCTCCTTCTTTTGCAAGGGTTTCTTCGGCTTCCGTGTAGGTTATCTTGGAGTGGAAAGGAACTCTCTTTTGTGCCAGTATCGGGCCTTCGTCAATCACTTCGTTTACACGAAAGAGAGTTGTGCCGCTTTCTTTTTCCTCGTTTAGTATTGCTGTCTGAATAGGACTTGGACCACGATATTTTGGCAGCAGGGAGGGGTGCAAATTAAAGAAGCGAGAAAGTTGAAGTGTTTTTTCGGGTATAATTATTCCGAATCCGGCAACAAGCACAATGTCGGGCTTTTCCTTTTCTATGATTTTATGAAAATCTTCTTTTTCTTTTGTTTCGGCTATCGGGAGGTTGTGCTCACTGGCAAGACCTTTTACTCTGAGAGGGTTTTTCTTCTTTTCTCTCTCTGTTCTCCTATCTTCGGTTATAACGATAAGTGACGGATTAATACCGCCCTCTATAATAGTTTTGAAGGCAAGAAAAGAAAATCTTCCACTACCGGCAAAAATTATTTTGGACATGGATACTTTTTATTTATAAGTTGTTAAGTGGATAAAATCTTACTCTTCTTTCCACTGGATTTCTTTTTCGTCACCGGCAAACTCGAGCCAGTCTCCCGTCTTTCCGTCTATTACGTACCATTTTCTTTTCGCATCCGACCAGATCATCGGATCTCCGCGGTAGTAAGCTTTAAGCTTTTTCTCTTTGGGTTTTAACTTCTCAATCTCCGGCCATTTTTTAAAAACGGTCTCGATAGCGTAATCGAGGTTTCTTGATTTTGCCCACTGGGCTACCTTGTCGATGGCGTTCTTTGCTCCTTCTACAGAGCCGGTAAGTTCCAAAAGATCTTTGGCCGGCTTTGTGTAGCGAGAGTAGATAATTCTTCTCTTTTTAGCGTTCTTTTTTATCTCTTCCAGGGAAAAACCTTTGGTCTTAAAGTAGTGGTTCACCACTTTTTGGATATCGGTCTCCTTTTCTTTGTGGGTTAGTGGTGGAATTACCTCTCTATCTTCCAGATATTCTAGCAGATCGTAGATTGTTTTCAAATAACTGTTTATTGTTTTCTCTTTTAATCCCTTCTCTTTTAGTTTTTTTCGATATTTTTGAAGGTGTTTTTTTTCAAGCTGCTCGGGAAAGATGTCGGAAAGCTCCTCTTTATAAAGCCACTCTTTAAATCTCCGAAGACCTCTCTCTTTTTCGTTTAGAGTTGAAGAAGAAAGACCTCTTTCTTTTATCTCTTTAAGAAAGGGGGCGAAATAGCTCGAGAGGTTCTTGTCTTTCCGGTGGTTTTTACTCATATTTTCAAGAAAGTCTTTATTCTTTCCGCCTCTTTTTCTACTAGAGGACCAGTATACTCCGCCCCATGATCCGAAGAGAGTTTATAGGTAGGCGGTTTTTGGTCGAGATGAAGGTTTAGCACGTTTTGTTTTTCGTTGTAATAAATGTGAAAGCGGGGGAATCTTCCGCCGGCAAGTGATCGCGAAAAAGAACTCCCGCGTTTTTCGGGATGATAACCCGCCTTTCGCAGAAGGTTATATATATTTCCGTTCGAGTTTTCTATTTTTATTTTCATAAACTAAAAAAAGAATAACCAAGAAACAAGAAAGCCCTCCTTCGCTAAAGCTTCGGTGGACAGGCAAGAAACAGACAAATCTCAACTCTCAATTAGTTAATGACCAAATAGTTGTTTGAAATTTGTCATTTGGATTTTGACATTTGTCATTAACCATTTGTCTCTTGCATCTTGTCATAAGTCATTTGTCATTTGGATTTTGACATTTGTCATTAACCATTTGTCTCTTGTCTCTTGTAAAATTGTATCTTATACAAATAGCGCTTGTTAATTCTACTTTATTTTGACATAATAGAAAAGTATGATAAAGAGAGTCTTTCTTGCTATAGAAATTCCCGAAGAAACAAAAAGAGAGCTTGCTCATACAAAAAGCGAATTAAAAAACCTTTTTGGAGAAAGGGTGGTAAAGTGGGTGGAAGATGAAAATCTTCACATAACACTTCTTTTTCTGGGCTCGGTAAGAGAGGAGAAGCTAGAAGAAATGAAAGAGGCATTATGTTGCGTAAAGACGGACCCTTTTTCCATTCGGCTTACGAAGGTCGTTTATCACCCGCCCTTCAAAGAGAAAGCAAAGTTGATATGGGCAAAAGGAGAGAGTAAAATGCTTCCCACCCTAAAAAAGAAAGTGGAGGAGGCTCTTCAAAGAGATCACGAAAAAGATTTTAAGCCTCATGTCACTTTGGGGAGGATAAAAAGATGGGAGTTTAGGAAGATGTCGGCACTTGCGGTTCCGGAGGTAAATGAAGACATCTCTCTTGAGTTTACGGTAAGCAGTTTTAACTTATTGGAGAGCAGGCTTAAAAAAGAGGGACCCGAATACAAGCTTCTCAAGAGTTTCAAGTTATATGAGTAAAAGAAAACATTTTATTGGAATAGGGGGAATAGGGGTTTCCGCCCTGGCAAGATACTGTCTCGCCAAAGGATATACGGTAAGTGGGTCGGATGTGACGCCGTGCCCCGAACTCGAAAAAGAAGGGATAATTTTCTATAACAAACACGAGGAAAGTAATATCACGGAAGAGGTGGAAGAGGTTGTATACAGTTCGGCGATTACCTCTGGTAACCCGGAAGTAGAAAGGGCGAAGGAACTCGGTATCGAGATACGCAGCTATCCGGAGGCACTGGGAGAGTTAACAAAAGAGTATTTTACGGTAGCTGTTTCCGGAACCCACGGCAAAAGTACTACCACCGGTATGCTTTCTCTTGTTATGATGAGGGGCGGTTTTGATCCCACCATCATACTGGGGACAAAAATGAAGGAGCTTGGGAATAAGAACTACAGGGTAGGTGAGTCGTCTTATCTTCTTATTGAAGCGGACGAGTACAAGGAGGCCTTTCTAAACTACTTCCCGGAAGTTGCCGTTATTACCAATATTGAAGAAGATCACCTTGACTATTACAGAGATCTTAATCATATTCTTTCTTCCTTTAAGCAGTACGCAAAAGAAAATGTAAAGAAGATACTAATATTAAACGGTGACAACGAGTGTGCCGTGGAAGTTGGGGGTGTGGCGGAAGAAAAAGATGTCTACAGATACTCATTAAAAGATGAAGTTGCAAAAGAGATAAAGCTTTCTGTCCCGGGAAAACATAATCTACAAAATGCGCTGGCAGCCTGCAAAGCGGGGGAGTGTTTGGGAATGAAAAAAGAAAAGATCTTAGAGGTGCTTAGGGAGTTTAAGGGAACATGGAGAAGGTTTGATGAAGAGGTTTTAAAGCTTAAGAACGGAAAAAAAGTGAAGATAATAAACGATTACGCTCATCATCCCACGGCAGTAAAAGCAACACTAGAAGCGATTAAAGAAAAATACCCTCGCGAAAAGCTTGTCTTGGTTTTTCAGCCACATCAGTATGAAAGAACTTACAAACTTTTTTCTTCCTTTAAAAAAGTACTCAGTGAGATTCCCGCCGAAGATGTATTTATTACCGACATCTACACTGTGGAAGGGAGGGAATCGCCGGAGATTGTAAAAAAAACCAGTGGAGAAAAACTTGCTAAGGAAGTTGAAGGAGCAGTGTATACAGGGGATCTGAAAAAAACAAGAGATCATCTTCTAAAAAACTTGCAAGGAGAAGAAATTTTGATTATAATGGGCGCAGGTGATGTATATAATTTAGGAGGATACATCAAAAAAGGTCTGTAATAACACCCTAATAAAATTAACCATGCCTGATAATTGGTTAGTAATATTGATTATTGTAGTTGGTGCCGGAGTAGTTTGGTACATGATGCAGATGCAAAAAGAAAAGAAGGGAGGCGCCACCAGTGAAGAGCCCGAAAAAGAAGAGGAGTTTACGGAGGAAGTTACGGAAGATGAAAGAGTTGCAGAGCAAGAGATAGAAGAGGAAGAAAAGAAGAAAGAAGACATCGCTCCGGAAAGAGACCAGCAAGAAACCGAAGAAAGTATGGAAGAGGGCGAGGAAGACGAGGAAGAAAACGAAGAGGACGAATTTTAATAAAGAAGAAAAATAAAAGATCGCCTGCACACTGTGCCGGCGGTCTTTTTTTTGCTTTTTGTAAGAAAAACGTTTTAATGTTAAAATAACTTAGCCGCGTAAATGACAAGTAAAAATCATAAAAAAACTTCTTATGGACGTAAAAATTAACGACGTTTCTCAGACAAAAAAAGAATTGGAGGTAACCTTATCTTCCGAGGAGATGGAGGGCTATGTGGAAAAAACTGCCGGCAAACTTTCTTCCGAAATGGACATTAAAGGGTTTCGCCCGGGCAATGTTCCGAGAGACGTGGTGGAAAATACGGTGGGAAAAGAGAAGCTTTACGAAGACGCAGCCAGGGAGGCAATTCAAGAGACTTATCCTAAAATAATAGAGGAAAACAATCTTTATGCGGTAGCCAGTCCGCACGTGGATATCGTTAAATGTGCACCGGGAAACGAGGTGGTATATAAGGCTACTGTCTATGTAATGCCGGAGGTGAATCTTCCCGATTACAAAAAAATAGCGGAGGAAACGGTGAAAAACGAAAAAAGCGAAGTTAAGGCTGATGAAAAGGAGATAGAAGACACATTAGAAAGAATAAGAGAAGAAAAAGCTAAACTGCAGAAAGTAGACAGGGAAGCGAAAAGCGGAGACGTTGTTACTATTAATTTTGAAAGTGTTTTTGCCGGAGACGAAAACAAAAAAGTAGAGGAAAAAGACTTTAAAGTTAATTTGGGAAATAACGAGCTTGCCATGCTCGAAGGGTTTGAAGAAAACCTCCTTGGCATGAAAGAGGGTGAGAAAAAAAGCTTTTCTATTGATATGCCGAAAATGGGGGAGGGGAGTGAAGCCGCGGGACAAAAGATAGACTTTAATGTGGAAATGGTTTCGGTGATGGAGAAAGAGCTCCCCGAGTTGGATGACGAACTGGCTTCCACCTTGCCCAATGTTGAAAATCTTAAAGAGCTCAAGGAAAAGATTAAAGAAGGTGTAGAAAAAGAAAAGCAGACCAAGGAAAGTGAAAGGGTAAAAGTAAAAGTTTTAGAAAATATAAGAAATAAAACTTCCTTTGAAGTACCCGAAGTGCTTGTCGAGAAGGAGCTTGACAATATGATGGAAAATACTAAAAATCAAATTGCCCAGAGAGGAGGTTCTTTTGATGATTATCTCAAAGAGATTGGGAAATCCGAAGAGGAACTAAGAAAAGAGTGGAAGAGCAAGGCGGAGGAGAATGTTGGTTATGCGATCATCCTTCATATGATAAGCCAAACGGAAAACGTAGATGTTACTTCCGAGGAGATTGAAAATGAAGTGGATAGACACTTCCAGTCTACCGGGAAAAATAAAGACGAAGAAAGTGAAGAGAACTTAAACAGAATGAGGTCCTATATCCACGATGTAATTAAAAACCAAAAGGTCTTCCGAGTTTTATCTATTGAAGAGTAGTAAGATGCAAAAAATTCTCATTATTGAAGACGAGAAGATGCTTGCCGAGATGTACAAGGATAGGTTTTCCAGAGAAGGATTTGACGTGTATTGGACTGTTGATGCCGAAAGCGGACTGGAAAAGGCGAAGGAGGTGAGGCCCGATCTTATTATCTTGGATATACTTCTTCCCCAAGAGAATGGTACCGACTTTCTTGAGAAGCTACGAAGCGATAAGGAGATAGGTTCTACCAAGGTGATTGCATACTCTAATTATGATGATACCGACTCTCGGGAGAAAGCAAAAAAACTTGGAGCCAAGGAGTATCTTATAAAAACCGATTATACTCCCAAAGAGATCTTGGATATAGTAAGCAAACACTTACGAGAGTAAATTGTTTAATTTTTTTATGAAAAGAGTCCCGATCGCAAGCAGCATATCGTATATCGGAGAAGATGTTAGAATCTCCGGTTTTGTAAGTAGTGTACGTCTTCACGGAAGCGTTCTTTTTTTGGACATTCGAGACTCTTCAGGAACTGTACAAGCGGTGATTACTTCTCAAAACGGTGATTATGAAAAAGCGAAAAAGGTAAGGCCCGAGTGGGTTGTGGAGGTGATAGGAGGGATAAAAGAAAGACCGGAGAACATGAAGAACAAGGAAAGCAAAACAGGTGATATAGAGATGGAGATAAAGGAACTCGGTATCTTTTCCAAAGCAGAAACACCTCCCTTTGAGATAAGTACAAAAGGTTATGAGGTGGGAGAGGAGTTAAGAATGAGGCATAGATATATTGATCTGAGAAGAGAAAGGCTAAAGAGAAACTTAAAGAAAAGACATGAGGTTTTTCTTTTTTGTAGAAATTTTTTAAGCAACAGGAATTTTCTGGAGGTTGAAACTCCGATTCTGACAAAATCTACTCCGGAAGGGGCACGAGATTTTCTGGTTCCCTCAAGAAGAGAAAAAGGAAGTTTTTATGCACTTCCTCAAAGTCCTCAACAGTACAAACAACTTCTTATGGTTGCGGGGGTGGAAAAGTATTTTCAGTTTGCTCGTTGTTTTCGCGATGAAGACTTGCGGGCGGACAGACAAGCGGAGTTTACTCAACTCGATATGGAGCTTTCTTTTGTAGAAAAAGAGGATGTGCTTTCTCTCGTTGAGCAAATGGTAGTAGAGCTCGTAGAGATGCTTTTTCCCGAAAAACACATAAAAGAGAAACCGTTTCCCAGAATAACTTACGGCAAGGCAATGGAAGAGTGGGGGAGTGACAGACCGGATCTTAGAAACAACAAAGAGGACGAGAACGAATTGGCTTTCGCTTTTATCACTGATTTCCCGATGTTCGAGAAAAATAAAGAAGATAACTGGACTACACTGCATCACCCCTTTACCATGCCCAGCACCAAGGATCCGCGAAGAATAAGAAAAAACCCGGATAAACTAAAAAGTAAACAGTACGATCTGGTGCTTAACGGGAATGAGATAGCCGGAGGCAGTATCAGGTCTCATGAAAAAGAGGTACTGGAGGCTGTTTTTAGTGTACTGGGCTATAACAAGAAAGAAACACAGGAAAGATTCGGTCATCTTTTTGAAGCTTTTGCATATGGTGTTCCTCCGCACGGAGGAATAGCTTTCGGAATGGAAAGATTTTTAATGGTACTTCTTAACGAAGAAAACATAAGAGAGGTCATTCCTTTTCCGAAGACGGGAGATGGAAGGGATTTGATGATGGGAGCTCCCTCGGAAGCGGTCGATGAGAAGCAGTTAAGGGAGCTCGGTCTAAAAAAGAACGAAGAATAAGAAGTTTTGGCATGGAATTTTGGGAAAAAACAAAAAGAAAATTTTCCGGTGGAAAAAAAATCTTCGTAACTGTTTTGCTATTTTTTTTCCTTCTTGCTTCTTTTTTTGTGATAAGGGCTGTTTCACACGAAAAAGAGAATGAGGAAGAAAGCTTTAAAGCCGAGGAAAGAGAAGCATACCCCGTGCTTGTTGAAGAAAAAAAGAGCGGCGCCGATCTTGAGGTAGCTGCCGCCGCTTCTTTCTATTTAAGCGAGGACGGCGATGAAAAGATGCTTTTTGAGAAAAATTCCGAGGAGGCACTTCCCATAGCAAGTATTAGTAAGCTTATGACGGCGCTTGTAGTTTTTGAGAACTATGAGCTCGATGAACCGGTCCTTATTACTGAAAGAGAAATTTTAGAGCGTAGTGAGTTTCGGGACTTCAGAGCATTTTATGAGACAGAAGTGAAAGAGATGATCTACCCAATGCTTATCGAGTCCAACAACAGTGCCGCATTTGCCCTCGCTCTTATTAGTGAAAGATTTTTAGAGGGAAGCTCAAACGATTCTATTGATATTTTTGTGGATAAGATGAACAAAAAAGCGGAGGAGTTGGGTCTCGGAAATACTCTGTTTATAAACCCCAGTGGTCTTGACGGAAGGGGACATTACAACCTTTCTACAGCAAGGGAGATAATTAAATTTTCCGAATACTTGCTTTTTAATACGGATATTTTTGAGATTACGTCAAAACCTTCTTACAAACTCTACTCACCGGACAAAACAATTTACTATGAGTCGCTAAACACGAACGACTTTTTGCACGGAGAAAAAGAGGGATGGGAAGAGGATATTGTAGGAGGAAAGACCGGGTGGACTCATGCCGCCTTTGGCTGTCTTCTTCTTGTACTGGAGGCTCCTACCGGTAATGGGTATGTGATAAACGTAGTCCTTGGAGCGGAGGATCGTTTTCTTGAGATGGGAAAGTTGGTTGACCATGTTTATAGCATATATGAATTCTAGATTATGGAGGAAATAGACATAACAGCTAGTGTTATCAAGGTTTTTGTCGCCGGTGTGTCTTCCTTTTTACTGGCTTTCTTTATTGCTCCCGTTTTTACCGACTTTATGTATAAGCATAAACTTTGGAAGAAGAGAGTTAAGGAAAAGACGATTGACGGCAAGGATGCAAGCTTTTTTAAAAAACATCACGGGAAGGGAGAAGTTCAAACACCTCGTCTTGGAGGAGTGTTGATATGGGTGACGGTGCTTTTTGTTGCTTTTCTTTTTCTCATTATCTCGCATATTTCCGACTTTTTTTGGGCGGAAAAAATAAATTTTCTAAGTAGAGACCAAACATGGCTTCCTCTTTTTACGATTGTTTCCGCCTCTCTTTTAGGTCTTATTGACGACCTTCTTCAGGTTGGTGAAAGACCAATTCAGTTCAAGCAGTTTTTTAGTAACGGACTGAGTTTACGTTTCCGAATACTTTTTGTCGCTCTCATCGGAGCTATTGGAGCTTTTTGGTTTTATTACCGCCTCGGGGAGGAAGCGATTCATATACCCGGAGTAGGGGAGGTCTTTTTAGGAATTTTTTATATCCCTTTCTTCGTTATTGTTATGGTAGCGGTGTATAGCGGCGGGATTATCGACGGAGTGGATGGACTCTCCGGAGGGGTTTTTGCTTCTATTTTTACGGCATACGCGGTAATAGCTCTTTTTCAGGGACAGATAAACCTCGCCGCATTTTGCTTGGCTGTGGTAGGCAGTATTCTTGCTTTTCTGTGGTTCAATATTCCGCCAGCAAGATTTTATATGGGAGAGACGGGAGTTATAGGTCTTACCGCCGTACTCACCGTGGTAGCTTTTCTCACAGGGGCTGTGGCAGTGCTTCCTGTTATTGCCATACTTCTTGTGATTACCTCACTTTCTGTGATAATGCAGCTTTTATCAAAAAAGTTCCGTGGAAAAAAACTTTTCTTAGCAGCACCACTGCATCACCATTTTGAAGCAAAAGGATGGCCTCCTTACAAAGTTACGATGCGTTTTTGGGTAATTGGTGCTGTGACCGGAATAATGGGAGTCGTAATTCATCTTTTATCATGATTAATCTAACCGAAAAAGACAAAGAATACATTGAAAAAACGGAAGGCGATTTTGCCGCGCGGGGTGTATCCGACCATCTTTATATCTTGCGCAGAGAGTATGGAGAAGGTGTAGTAGATAAGCTACAAAAAGAGATTAATGAACTCGGATATGACATAGACATAAAAGGTATTAAGGAGAATAAAAACATACCCGCCTCCTTTTATATTGTATTTCTGCTTATCGAAAGAGAACTTTTTAACTTAGACGAAGATGGTATGCGAAAAATCGGTAAGGAGTCCGCAAAGCGATCTTTTCTTTTGCGCTTTGCCAGTAATCTTCTTATTTCCATGAAAACACTGTCCAAACACGCTAATACAGGGTGGCGTAAATATTATGAGAAAGGAAATCTTTACTCACCAAGTCTTGATATGGAGAAGAAAGAAGCAGTGGTAGAACTTACGGATTTTGTCGGTCATCCGGTGCATTGCAGGTATCTCGAAGGATATTTCAGTCAGCTTGTTTACTTTGTGACCGGAAAAGAGGCCACTTGCCGAGAAGAAGAATGTATGTTCGAAGGAGGAGGAGATATACACCGCTTTGTGATTAAATGGGAATAAGTTTATGGAGGAGGTCTTAAATGATTTCAAAAACAAAAGCATTCTTGTGCTGGGTATCGGAGAGGAGGGGATAGACACTCTTTCTTTCTTTAAAGAGAATGTCTCCTACAAAAAGATTGGGGTGGCGGATGCACTTCCTTACGAGAAAATCGATGTAAAGGCTAAAAAACACTTGCGAGGAGACGTAGAGCTCCATCTCGGAGAGGATTATCTTTCTGCCGTAAAAAAGTATGATGTTGTTGTAAAATCTCCGGGTGTTCCGTCTTCTCTCGTAAAAACCAAGAAGGGTCAAAAGCTCACCTCTCAGAGTGATATATTTCTTTCCGCTTCCCGAGACAGCACTATCGGCGTAACGGGAACCAAGGGGAAGAGTACCACGTGCATGCTTCTTTATAATCTTCTTTTAAAGGCCGGTTATTCCGCAGAACTTGTGGGGAACATCGGAACACCTGCCCTCTCTTTTCTTTCCGAGAACAAGAAAAAGATATTTATTTACGAGCTTTCCAGCTTTCAACTGGAAACGGTTAATTGTAGCCCGTGGTTAGCGGTTATTTTGAATATCTTTCCGGATCACCTGGACAAACACAAAACCTTCAGAGATTATGTAAAGGCCAAAGAGAAAATAACACTTTTCCAGGGAGAGGAAGATGTTTTGGTTTACAACAAAGAAGATAAGGAAGTAGCAAATATTGGAAAAAAGACAAAGGCAAAAACCTTTCCGTTCTCTCCCGTGCATGTAGTGGATAATATTGCCACTCCGCTGGATCCTCTTTTTAAAGTAGCTGCTGCGTTAAAAATAGATACAAAGCTCATAGACGAAGTAGTAGGGGAGTTTAAGGGATTGCCCCACAGAGTAGAGTATTTTGAAAACTATCAGGGAATTGATTTCTACAATGACTCTGCTGCTACAATTCCCGAGGCTACGCTCAGGGCCATAGAAAGCGTAGAGAACTTGCAAACAGTAATTGTCGGGGGTGTTGACAAAGGCGGTGATTATAGAGAATTATTAAAGAAGCTCAAAGAGGACGAGCGTATAAGAAACATTGTTGTTTTTCGAGGTACTCCGGAAAGTTTTACCCGGCAGCTAACACAGTCAAACAAGCTTGTTTTCCCCGCTGCAAGCATGAAGGAGGCTGTAGATTACTGCGCCGGTAACACATCACGGGGTAGCGCTTGTCTTCTTTCTCCGGGGTTTGCAAGTTTCAACATGTTTAAAAACTATAAAGAAAGGGGGGATCTTTTCAAGAGTTACGTGAGAGCCTTAAATGAGTAAAAAAATAGACTACATACTGGTTACTGTTATCGGGCTTATTGTTTTTCTCGGACTCTTTGCTCTGGCGAGTGCCGCTTCGGTAGGATCGGAAACAAGAGTACTCGAGCAACTTGGACTTGGCTTTATTCCCGGAATAATTTTGGGGGCTATACTCTTTAAGACACCTTTTCCTCTTATTCAGAAATGGGCTCCTTACGTTTTATTTGCAAATGTTCTTTTGCTCGCTTTGGTTTTCATCCCTTCTCTTGGAGTGGAAAAGGGTGGGGCGGTAAGATGGCTTGAATTAGGACCACTTTCTTTTCAGCCTGCCGAGTTTTTGAAGCTGACTTTCATTCTTTATATATCCAGTTGGCTTACTACAAGAGGGGAGAAGGTTAAAAAGAAGAACTCTTTGCCTTTTACTACAACGCTTTTGCCTTTTATAATTGTATCCGTAATCATCGCCGGGTTACTTCTTATGCAGCCCGACTTAAGTACGTTAGCCATTATTCTTTTTACAGGCTTTATAGTGTATTTTAGCGGTAAAACCCCTCTTTGGCATAGTATTGTTCTATGTGTTATAGGAGGGATTTCTTTGTTCACACTTATTAAGTTTACTCCCTACAGGCTCAGCAGAATAATGGGGGTGCTTAACCCGGAGGTGGATCCTCTCGGTGTTACTTACCAGGTAAGACAGGCACTTATTGCGATTGGTTCGGGCGGTGTTTTCGGAATGGGGCTCGGAATGAGCCAGCAAAAGTTCGGTTTCTTGCCTTTTCCGGCGACAGACTCTATCTTTGCTGTATTTGCTGAAGAGGCCGGTTTTGTTGGTGCAATCATTCTTGTACTCCTTTTCTTTGCCTTTTTTTGGAGAGGTTTTTTAATATCCAGGGATAACAAAAACGGCTTTGCGCGTCTGGTGAGTATAGGAATTTGTACATGGATTTTCACGCAAGCAGTAATAAATATTGGTGTTATGATAGGGATTGTTCCGGTAACGGGAATTCCTCTTCCTTTTGTAAGTTACGGAAAGTCTCATCTTATCGTTGAACTGGCAGCGGTGGGAATTTTGCTTAACGCTTCTCGCTTTGTGAGAAAATGATATAATGGGAGAGCATAACTAATCAATGTCCGAAATAATGGAAGAAAATAAGCAGAAAAAATACAGGGTGGTTTTCACCGGAGGAGGTACGGGAGGACATATCTTCCCGCTTCTTGCAATAATAAGAGAGCTTAAAAAACTCCTTCCCGCGGAGCACTTGGATATTCACTACATTGGCCCCAAAGACTCTCTTTCCAAGGAGTGTATGGAAAAAGAAGGGGTGAGCATTAAGTATGTTCTTACCGGAAAGATACGCAACTATAAGGGCATTGATGCTACTTTTCAAAACTTCATTGATGTTGTTTTCAGGGTTCCCGTGGGAATAATTCAATCTTTCTTTTATCTTTATTTTCTTACACCCGACTTCATATTCAGCAAAGGTGGTCATGGCTCTTTTCCGGTAACTCTAACGGGAAAGCTTTTTCAGATACCGATATTTTTTCATGAGTCTGACGCCGTGTTGGGAAGAATAGGGAGGTTTTTTAAGAACTTTTTCTCCGAAGTCTTTTCTTCTTTCCCCAAAACGGAAGGAGTAAGTTCCGAAAAAATGCTTGTGGTGGGAAATCCGGTAAGGAAAGAGGTGATAGGGGAGGGGAGAGAGGAGGGGAGAGAAGCACTCGGTATTGGTAAAGAGAATCAAGTCCTTCTCGTGCTGGGAGGATCTCAAGGAAGCGAAAGAATAAATGAGCTTTTGCTCGGTTCTCTAGCGGGACTTCTTCAGGATTTTGAGATTATCCATCAGTGTGGACAAAGTAACTTCAAAGCTGTGAAAAACGAAGTGGATGCGGTAATCACCGACGAGGATCTAAAGGGGAGATATCATCTTTATCCTTTCCTTGACGAGAAAAAACTACGAAGTGCTTACGCAAGTGCCGATCTTATAATAAGTAGAGCCGGATCAGGTAGTATTTTTGAGATCGCGGTAAACGGAAGAGCAAGTATTTTTATTCCTCTTCCGGAGGCTACCCGCAACCATCAAGTGAAAAATGCTTATCAGTATGCGTCTTTTAGAGCTTCGGTGGTGCTTGAAGAAGATAATATCACCGCTCATTTCTTCCAAGGAAAGGTGAAAGAGTTGTTCTCACCGATAGATCAGATAAAAAACATGGAAAAAAATGCGAGATCATTTTCCAGGCCTCGAGCCGGAGAAATTATCGCTTCTTATTTAAAAGAGTATCTGACACAGTAAATGACTAATAAAAAACAACCAAGAGTGCGCTTTGCTCCGTCGCCAACGGGAAATTTTCATATTGGTTCCGCAAGAACAGCCCTTTTTAATTACCTTTACGCAAAAAAGGAAAGAGGGGTTTTTATTTTGAGAATTGAGGATACGGACAAAGAAAGATCAAAGAAGGAGTACGAGGATGATATTATGCGAAGTTTAAGATGGCTCGGTCTTGATTGGGATGAAGGGGTATTGGAAGAAAAAGAGAAAGGAAATAATGGCCCTTATAGGCAAAGTAAGCGAGGAGACGTTTATAGGAAGTATGTTGAAAAATTACTTGAAAAGGGAGAGGCATATTACTGTTTTTGTACCAAGGAAAGACTGGAGAAGGCAAAAGAAGAACAGAGAAAAAAGAAAGAGGCTCCGCGTTATGACGGGAACTGCTTTAGTCTTTCCAAAGAAGAAAGAGAGAAGCTTCTTGCGGAAAAAAAGGATTACGTTATAAGACTACGTCTCCCTCAAAACAGTGTTTTTGAATTTAAAGATATGGTAAAAGGAAAGGTAAGTTTTAATGCCGATGATGTTGGCGGTGATTTTGTTATTGCAAAAAGTGACTTTTCTCCTCTTTATAATTTTGCTTGTAGTATAGATGATTATGAGATGGAAATTACACATGTTATAAGAGGAGAAGATCATATCTCCAACACCCCCAAGCAGCTTATTATCCAGAAAGCACTGGATATTCCTTCTCCGTCATATGCTCATTTACCCCTCATTTTAGGACCGGACAAGAATAAGCTTAGCAAGCGTCACGCCGCAGTTTCTCTTTATGAATACAAGAAGAAGGGATATCTTCCGGAAGGGGTGGTTAACTTTCTTGCGTTTCTCGGATGGAATCCGGGCGGGGAGAGGGAAATATACTCCTTGGAAGAGATGGTAAAGCTCTTTTCTCTTGAGAAGTGTCAACGTTCGGGAGCCATATTCAATACCGACAAACTTAATTTTATAAACGGATACTATATTCGAAACACCGAGCTGGAGAAAATAACCAGCCTTTGCATTCCTTATCTACTTGAAAAAGGTCTTATCACCTTAGAGTATAAAGAAGATCGCTATCCTCCCGCATACGGGGGTGTGCAAGCGAGGGCAAACTACTTTGTTCCGGAGAAAGGTGTTTCTATGGATTTTGAAAACATAAAGAAAATCATCTCCCTTTATAAAGAAAGAATGAAGGTGCTTTCCGAGGTTACAGAACTTGTTGATTACTTTTTTAAGGACGAAATATCTTATGAAAAAGAACTTCTTTTCTGGAAAGATATGACAGAGGAAGAGCTTAAAGAATCTCTACAAAAGGGCATTGATACGCTCTCAAAAATAAAAGAGTGGAAGCAGGAGAGCATCGAGGAGGAACTTGTCAAAAAAGCAAGCGAAAATAAGGACAAGGGTCGTCTTCTTTGGCCTGTGAGAGTAGCCTTAAGCGGAAAAAAGGCTTCTGCGAGCCCTTTTGAGATTGCGTGGGTTCTAGGTCCCGAAGATGCCATAAAACGTCTTAAAATGGCAAAAAACAAGCTATAAAAGCTTTAAATTTAAAGAAACATAGATGATAAAAAACCTCGGAATAATACTTATAATTTTGGTAATAGCCGTTTTTGCATATTTTACCCTAAATGGTGATAGAGTAGGGGAGCTCGGGAGATCTCTTAAAAGATATGATTGGCCATTCAGGGGTGAGATAGAAAGAGTGGTAGAAGAAAGAAGAGAGCTTTTGGAAGAGGAGGCGGAAAGAGAAAAAGAAAAAATTCGGGAGGAAGTAGAAAAAAGAGGGAAGAGTTTGTGGGAGAGAGTAACACACTCCTTATTCGGGACAGAGGAGAATGAAAATAAGGAAAAAAATAAACAAGAAGAAGAAAAAAACGAGAGCCATTGACAATAGGAGGGATATTGAATATACTTCGTATAAGATAACTTTACCGAAGTTTAAGACTATTGTTTCTTGCTTAGTATAAAATTATACTATTAGAGATTTATGTCCTATATTACTTTTAACACCTTCTTAAACTGCGGGAAAGTTAGCGCAAGATTATGCGCAAACAACTCCCCGCCTGTTTCGCATAATCTGCTTTATTGAAGTTTAAGACTACTGTTTTCTGTCCAGTACAAATTCTCTCTGAAAACATGAAAAAAAGCACTACCCCCATACCACAACATATATCTCGTTTTTTTGAGTATTTGGATATTGAAAAAGGTGTTTCCAATAAAACACAAGAAACCTACTCCCGCTTCCTCAAGAGTTTCCTTGTTTGGCTTAAAAAAAATAATCTTGAAAGCTTAAAACCTCATGAGCTTAATGATGAACATGTTTGGAATTACCGTGTTTATCTTTCTAAACGTATAAATCCCAAAACGAAAACTCCCATATCAAAAAAAACGCGAAACTACTATCTTATCGCCCTTCGGGGCCTCTTAAATTACTTTGCGGACCGGAACATAGCATCTCTCCCGGCAGAAAAAGTAAAGTTAACCAAAGAAAACAAAGAACGTACGGTAAAGTTCCTGGACCTCCATCAACTTGAAAAGCTGCTTCTTTCTCCGGACACGAGCTCCAAAACCGGATTAAGAGACAGGGCTATACTGGAAACACTTTTTTCGAGCGGGATGCGCGTGGCTGAACTCGTAGCTCTTGATAAGGAACAGATAAAAATAACACCGGATACGCAAACTCTCGAACTTTCTATCGTCGGTAAGGGCGGTCATCCTCGTACCGTATATCTCTCAGAGCGTGCGGTAAACGCACTTCGTAAGTATTTAAAAACACGGAAAGACAAAGAAAAGCCTCTTTTTATAAGATACAAGGGCCCCAAGAACTCTTCCAAGCGTCTTACTTCCAGATCCGTAGAAGAGATTGTTAAGAAGTATGTAAAAAAAGCCGGTATTCCCCTAATGACCACACCACACACTCTAAGACACTCGTATGCAACCGACCTTTTGGCACAAGGGGTTGATTTGAGAGTGATCCAAGAGTTTCTAGGACACCGTAATATTGCCAC